>JGI24422J19971_10000237_pt1 | contig 29041 bp, 23 predicted proteins | sample DeeMarSWOR152_54_FD_19971 | JGI IMG/M metagenome (IMG submission 19971) | reverse complement strand
AGACGAGGTCCTGGTAAAAGTTACCGAAATGGATAGCAACGGGAAGATCCGGCTTTCCAGAAAGGCGGCATTGGGACGGGGTACAGATGGAGCATAACAAGAGCGTTCTCGCCAACGGTACGCGGATAATTTCTGAGCGCGTGCCACATGCCAAATCAGTCTCCTTGGGCGTCTGGGTAAATGCAGGATCAAGAGATGAACATGAAAAAGAGAGGGGTATATTTCATCTCATAGAGCATATGATCTTTAAGGGCACTCGGCGCCGGTCGGCCATGCAGATAGCAAAGGATCTGGACACGATTGGTGGTTTTTCCAATGCCTTTACCACGAAAGAACAGACCTGTTTTCATGGTAGGGTTCTCAATAAACACCTCAAGTTTCTGACTGAACTCTTTTCCGACATATTTGTCGATTCACTGTTTGCAGAAGAAGACCTCGAGTTGGAGAAATCAGTTGTCATCCAGGAAATTAGCATGATGGAAGATACCCACGATGAATACATTCAGATCCTTTCCGATCAGTCATTTTGGGCTGGTGAGCCTCTCGGGATGCCGATTTTGGGCACAAGGGAAACGGTGAGCACCATTACGAGGAAGCAGATCTTCGATTACCGATCCCGGTTTTATTCACCTGAAAGGGTGGTCATCGCGGCAGCGGGCAAAGTGGATCATGATCTTCTCGTGAAGTATTTCAAACCTTTCTTTGAGCCCCTTCAAGGGAGGAACGATACCCCGCTAAAGAGATTTGCGGCTTCAGGTACCCCAACTGCATCGTTCTTTCCCAAGGAATTGGAACAGGTTCATCTCTGCTTGGGCGGTCGAGCCGCATCACTCTCTGCAAAGGAACGGTTTGCCGAGGCTGTCTTCAATACCATCCTCGGTGGCAATATGAGCAGCAGGCTTTTTCAGGAGATTAGAGAGAAGCGGGGCCTCGCCTATTCGCTATACTCTTACCTGAGTGCTTACACTGACACTGGTATTGTAAGGATATATGTGGCAACTGATAAGACATCCGTTAATAGGGTCTTGGAGTTGATCGGGTCGCTCATAAAGGGGATTCAGGAGGGAGATCTCAGCTCGGATGATATCGGAAGCGCAAAGGACTACCTCATAGGTGGAATCCTGCTTGCTGCGGAGAGTATGAATAGCCGCATGATGCGCCTAGCCAAGAACGAGTTCGTTTTTGAGCGATATGTACCTCAGGAGGAATTGCTGGCAGAATTAAACAAGGTTACCGGGGGTGAAGTAGTGGAGGCGTCGAGGAGGATGTTTGCTGCCCACAATGTGTCACTAACCGTATTAGGCCCAGTGGATGGGGATTCGATAGCCGTGGATCCGTTGGAATTCACCTGAGAGGAGTTCTCACCTGGTCTTTCCCTTGGTATTTTCTCTTTGGGTTCTTATCGCGTCGAACGGGCTTACCTTCGCATAAGGCGATCATGATCGATGTGAAACAAGAGCCAGCACTCATCAAAAGAGTGCATCCCAGTGGGTATCATGGACAGTGTTATTGTGAAAGTAAAGAGACTGGATGGCAATACGGATCTACCTTTACCCTCCTACCAATCGGAAGGTTCATCCGGACTCGACCTGCGGGCAGCCGTAGAAGATGCTGTCAGCCTTCAACCTGGCGATATAAGGCTTATTCCAACCGGGCTGTCAATCTCCCTCCCTCAAGGCTACGAGGCACAGGTAAGGCCGAGGAGCGGATTGGCCTTGGAGTATGGTTTTGGATTGGTCAACGGGCCGGGCACGATAGATTCCGATTACCGGGGTGAGATTGCTGTTGTCGCCATCAACTGGGGAAAAAGAGCACTGACCATCAAAAGGGGGGATAGGATTGCCCAAATGATCATAAGCAAGGTCTCTCGGGCAGTCATCAAGGAGGTCCAAGAACTCGATTTCACCGAAAGAGGCGCGGGAGGTTTTGGCCACAGCGGAATCTGAGTGCAGATTGGCGACTTCCTATGCCTCTTTAGTTCAGGCCATTAAAACCCTCTTCTTCTTCAGCGGCTTTGTCGTTGAGCCGTTGAACCCATGGCCTGTAGTTACTTCCCGCCGGTTTTCCATCGAGTGTGCGTATGATTTCCTGCCGATAGCCCTTTTCATGTTCCTCCAAGGCCTGTTTCAACCGAGTCTTTGTGGCGCTTTCAAGGGAACCCCACGTTACCCTGCCCGAACACTTGGGGAAGTTTGAGCAACTCAACCATGGTCCCCGTGCGCCACTTCGGAGGTTCAATGGGGCCTTGCATTGAGGACACAGCAGATCAGTGCGCAAGGGTGGGAGCTTTGGCGGCACGATGTAGCCTTTCTTGTTGAGGTTCACGATGCCCTTGCAGTCCGGGTATTTGCTGCAGCTCAGAAAAGGCCCAAACCGGCCCTTGCGCAGTAGCATGGGCGCACCGCACTGGGGACAGGCCACCTCTGTTTGTTCTGGCGCAACGGGACGGCCCTCGCGATCGATCGGCGCTGCATACTTGCATTCTGGGTAGCGAGAACAACTGAGGAATCGACCGTTTCGACCGAAACGATAGACGGTATTGCTGCCACATTGCGGGCAGGTATAATGGGCAGGTTGGGTTTCGGTCTTGGCATGTCCCATTTGCCGGTACGCTGCGTCGAGACTTTCCTTGAAGGGCCCGTAAAACTGTCTCAGCATTTGCACCCAATCGGCGTGCTTCTCCTCTATGTCGTCGAGTTGCTGCTCCATGTCGCGGGTATAGCCGATTTCCATGATTTCAGGAAAGGCCTCGATCAGCTTGTTCGTAACAACCCTGCCAAGATCGGTTGCGTGGAAGAGGTTTTGGGTTTTTTCCACGTATTTACGGGCCTGAATCACTTGAATAATCTGAGCGTAAGTGCTCGGACGCCCTATGCCCTCTGACTCAAGCTTCTTTACGAGCGATGCCTCCGTATATCTGGGAGGGGGAGAGGTGAAGTTCTGGGTTGGATCGACCTCGAAGAGGGCAAGGCGTTGCTTTTCAGTAACTCGTGGCAGCAATACTTCATCAGATGCAGTAGGCAAACCGAGGAGTTTGTAAAACCCATCAAAGACAAGCACGCGCCCGGTGGCTCGAAACACCATCTCTCCAGTTGCATCCGCTCCCGAGATAAGCAGGGTGGTCGTATCCCACAACGCGTCTGTCATTTGACAGGCCACAAAGCGCTCCCAAATGATCTTATACAACCTGTATTGTCGCTCAGTAAGTGAGGGGCGCACCCGTTCTGGGGCGAGGCCCACATCGGTAGGCCGGATTGCCTCGTGCGCCTCCTGTGCTGCTTTGTTTGGCGAGGGGAAGAGATTCGGCTTTGGAGGCACGTACTTACCACCGTGCTGGGAAATGATATAGCTTCTTGCCGCGTTGATTGCTTCATCAGTGAGATGGGTGGAGTCTGTTCGCATGTATGTTATGAGGCCCACTGAGCCCATTCCGTGCACCGATACGCCTTCATAGAGCTCCTGGGCTATACGCATCGTGATGTGGGCGGGGAAGCCGAGTTGGTTTGCCGCCGCCTGCTGGAGCGTGCTGGTAATAAACGGCGCATAGGGATGGCTTTTCATCCGCTTGATTTGAATTGACTTCACTGTCCAATCAGGTCCGTTGAGCACATGACCGCTGAGACGTATGATCCGCTGTGCTGGTCCCTTTGCCTTGGGATTTTTTGTTTCAATCCGTTCATCGAGCTGAAACCCCGCACGCTCTAGTACAGATAGCGAGGACTCACTGTCCTTCGGCTCGAATTTATTGCCGTCTACTTCAACCAGCTCTGCGGCGAAACTGTTATGCTCTCCTAACCACGCATTTTTCTCACGGACAAGCCGACCCTTCGCCTTCCCAATGGCAGGCTTCTGTGGAGCCTCGCTCAGCCACCTTCGCCACTCCTCACCTAACGCGCCTGCCTTATCGAGATTCGGAGTGAAGTAGCCAGTCAGTTTCCAGTATTCTTGAGGCACGAACGCTTCGATTTCCCCTTCCCGCTCCGCAACTAAACGGACCGCTACCGATTGGACACGGCCCGCGCTCAATCCACCAGCGACCTTTTTCCACAGCAGAGGTGAAACCTGATAACCGACAATTCGATCGAGAATTCTACGCGCCTGCTGCGCGTTGACCTTGCCCATGTCAATCATCCTGGGGTTGCGAAAAGCCCTTTCAATCTCACCTTTGGTAATGGCGTTGAATACCACGCGTCTTGCGCGTTGCGGTTCAACCTCCAGCGCTTCAGTCAGATGCCAGGCAATTGCCTCACCTTCGCGATCGAGGTCTGTCGCCAGCCAAATATCGGAAGCATTCTTAGCCGCTTTCTTCAACTCAGTGACGTTTTTTGCCTTGCCCTTAATAACGCGATAGTTTGGCCTAAAATCATGATCCAGATCGACTCCCGGCACCGGGTTCTTTGCTCCTTTAGGGTTTTTGTCCGGGAGGTCTCGTATATGCCCTACTGAAGCCGCAACCACGTAGTCGGATCCGAGATATTTGTTGATAGTCCGTGCCTTGGCGGGGGATTCGACAATGACCAGTTGTTTGCCCAGCGTGTCGGGTATCTTGGGCGATGCCCTGTTCACAGTCGCTGTTTTTCTCTTTGCCATCGTTTTGCTCTCGCCGTTTCGACGGGTTTCTCAGATTTACGAAGCTATGAACATCTTACCCGGTAACTGCTTGACAATCCCCCTAAGCTCGAGGCCCGTCAGAAGGCTTGCTACCTTGGCGGAGCCCATTTCGCTGTGCCGGGTTATATGATCTATGTGAAGGGGATAAGCTCCCAACATGTCATAGATTTTTCTCTCGTCCTCTGCCATGGGGGGCAAAGACCTCTCTCTGGTCGAACCTGCATCCTCGGGGTAATAATCGTTCAGCCCAAGCTCTTGTACTATATCGTCTGAATTTTCGACAAGTTTAGCTCCCTGCTTGATGAGGAGATGAGTTCCGGTGCTCTTGAAGGACTCTACACTTCCCGGCACGGCAAAAACGTCTCTGCCCTGCTCCAGCGCAAGGGATGCGGTGATCAAGGAACCGCTCTGCTTAGAGGCCTCTACAACCACAACCCCTTTCGATAGGCCGCTGATAACCCTGTTTCTGATGGGGAAGTTTTTTGCCTCAGGTGGACTCCCCAAGGGGAACTCGGTAAGGATGGCCCCGTGCTCTGCTATTCGTTTGAACAGTGTGATGTTCGAGCTCGGATATATGACATCCATGCCTGAGCCCAAGACAGCGATGGTAAATCCTCCCCCCCTTAAGCTACCCCAGTGGGCTGCTGAGTCGATTCCTTTGGCCATGCCACTGACAACGGCGATGTCTTTCATTGCCAGGCCCTGGCAAATTTCTTCTGTTATTTTGAGACCATAGTGACTCGGATTTCGTGAACCTACAACGGCCACCATCGGTAGGCCTAAGGGTATGACATTGCCTTTGAGATAAAGAAGGGGAGGGGGGTCATGGATTTCTCGGAGATCTCTTGGGTAAGCTGGATCCGAAATGGGCACGAGCCTGATGCCGGCCTTTTCCACTGCTAAGAGCTCCTTTTCCGGATCACCCTTCCACGCCTTTCTCTTAATGCTCTTCGCGGCTCCGGTATTTAGTCCCTCAACCTTGAGCAGGCTATTGAGCGGGGCCTCAAATATCGCAGCTGGATCACCGAATCTGTCCAGAAGGCGTTTGTAAGTGATGTTCCCCAAATGGGGAATCATCCTTAATGCAAGCCAACTCAATCTGCTATCCGACCACTCGCCCATGTGAGTCATCATACAATGCGGTGTTGTGAGTTCGAATATATGCAAAGCTGAGGATAGTCAAGTTTTTTGTTCCTGAGTGCCAACAAGCCTCAGTCCTCACAGAAGTGCAGGTACTTCGCGGAGCGCAAAATAGTTTGCGCTAGAACAAGGTAATGCCATGAACCTTTTTCTTTCGTTGCGAGGCTCACTGGCTGGTTTTTTAGCGACTTGTTTGCGGGGGAGTCTTGCCCGCATCTCCTGAGCGGCTCGACTTGAGCCCGCCGAAAATCTCGTCGCGGGCCGCCAGTTTCTTCATAAAAGATTTTGTGACCTTAGCAGTTAAGAGAGTTTTCTGTGAATACGAACTATCAAATGTTCCCCGTAGAAAGTGGGATAGTGCCGTGTTACCAGGATGAGCGACGGTCTTCAGAGATAGCTGAGGTAGATGCTGGGGGGCTGGCAGTTACAGGACCCCCCACCCTCCGGAAACAGGTAATGTGATGCCAGTGATAAAGGAGGCATCATCTGAGGCGAGAAATGCGATGACGCTTGCCACCTCCCCAGGCTCGGCCATTCTAGCCAGGGCAGTGTTGGCGATAATATCCTCTTTATGTTTTTGAGCCATGAATTGCTCTATGGTTGGAGTCCGGATTAACCCTGGCAGAACTGCATTCACGGTAACCCCGTCCTGACCACATTCCTTTGCCACTGACTTCGTCAGCCCAATAATAGCAGCCTTCGCGGTCGAATACGCAACTTCACCCTTGCCCCCGATGAGTCCGTAAATAGAACTTACATTGATGATCCGACCCCATCGTGCTGTGCGCATGTCTGGCAGAAAACACTGTATGAGGGTTAGCGGCACCGTGACGTGGATGCAGAGGACTTCATTAAGCCCCTTCCTGTCAATCTTAACCGTTGTGCCTGGCCGGTCAAATCCAGCGTTATTCACCAATATGTCTATGAGCCGTGCCTTGCGAAGGTTTTCGCCGATTTCCTTAACGGCTTTCAGCTCAGTTAAATCCACTACCTGATCAATTACGGTACGTCCAACACTGGTCACTTCAGTGACAACCTCCCTCAAGGTCTCGGGGTTCTTATCCAGCAGTACCAGATCGGCCCCTCTGGAGGCTAAGGTGAGCGCACACGCCCTGCCGATGCCTTGACCAGCTCCCGTGATCAAGGCTGTATGTCCAGAGAGCGACATAGTGGATTATCCCATGTAGGCTTGAAAGGAGTTGGATTTCGAGAGGTTACGATTTTGGCTCTTTTCGCTATTCTATCCGACAGGTCGGCAGGGCACGCAATTCCTTAGGTTGCTCGTCCCACCTGGACGGCCTGACCTTGACTCCGCTTACGAATTCCTTGGATGCCCAGAATACAACTCCAGTGGCGGTACGCTCCTTGGTTTGCAGGATTAGGATCTTGCCAAGAACAGTCGGTGGTAACACAACGCGCTCTCCCTTTTGCTCGTCTGAGATCGATTCCCTTTCCTGTATTGCCTCAAAGATGTTGCCCGTCATTATGCCAGAGTTTCGGCCGGCATCAATATAGATCACCGAGAACTGTCCGTGCAGGTTTAGATTATCTTTTGCGGCCGCAACGTATGCTGTGGGATCTCCCTGGCAGGGAAGGGGAAGTATGCAGCTGGAAGCCGGATAGTAAGGGATCAGGAGATCACCTTTGCGAATACTTCTGAATGATTCACGTATCTGGGCGATATGGTAGCCTTCCTGGGCATTTGTAATCTCCAGGATGCCTTTAAAGACATGAATGTATCCACAGTGCTCACCCGTCACCGGGTGATTAATGGGATTGGAGATGTTACAAATGGTAAACAAATCGCCAGACTTGATGCCCTCTTTGGACATCTTTACATAGACCGTATCTTCTTTTCCAACCAGTACTTTTTCGGCCTCTAGATCAAAGATGGCGCCCCAGGGCTCTTCCTTATCTCGCTGAAGGAAGCCGAGGGCCTTAGTGTTTGTAAATCTCGAGATGTCTACCCCCCACGCCTCCTTTACTCGCTTGACTTCCTTCACTGGTGTCTTTTTCGCTGCAGCTATCCTCTTCTCGGCCTTGGCCTTCAGCGTTCCATACTCATAGAGGGTGATTACCTCGCCCGGCCTAATCCAGTGGGGGTTAGTTATAAACTGGTTCATTTCCCAAAGCTCTGGCCAAACCCAGGGATCGTTATAATATCGCTGGCAAATTGACCAGAGGTTGTCGCCCTTTACGACAACGTGCTTTAGCGTCGGACCGGCACCTGCAGACGGAAGGAGCCACAGAAAAAACGCCAAGAACACAAGCAGACAAAGGTAAACAGTCCTCGATTTCACCTGTATCCTCCTTGATAAGGGTTGGATTCCGCCAAAAATCTGAAATATAGCCCTTTCTAAGATTTTTTTCGTCGTCTTGTCAAGCTGTTTTCCCGGCGCGGAGCGCCTGTTCTGGCGCTGATCGAGGAGGGCTCTTCACCTAAGAGGTAACCGGATCCATTTGAGTACTCCACGATACGCACCGGATGGGAAGACGTTTCGATGAGGACAACCTGCTTTTCGAACTCTTGTGGGTGTTAGATGAATCTTGCTCTGGGGGCGGATCCCACTGGATCTGAGTATTTGCGGTAGCATGAGCTTTGTCCAAAAAAGAGTTGAGAGAAATCTCGTTTTGTGTATTATGTGCCGAGCGTGTGAGCTATCTTGTAGAAGGAGGGTTATGAGTTATGAGCAGGAAGTCCCATTTCGGCCCCCATCTTATGCTGGACCTATCCGAATGCGATCAGGAAAGAATCGATGACCTTAATTTCATCTTTGGGTTTCTCAGTACGCTTCCCGATAAGATCGGCATGAAAAAGATCACACAACCGTATGTGTTTCCCTATCGCGGAAAAACAGGTGAGGACAGGGGCATAAGCGGGTTTGTGGTGATAGCTGAAAGCCACTTGTCTATCCATACCTTTGTGCATAAACGGTATGCCTTTGTTGACCTTTTCTCATGTAAGCCGTTCGATACCGATATGGCAAGAGATTTGATTGTCGAGGCATTTGTCTCGAAGAGGCCCGAGGTTTACGTGATTGAAAGGGGTTCGGGGTTTCCAAGAGACGTCCATATAGCCCAGGTTGCAGCATGAGTAGTGCTCCGTTTGGAGGAAAGGATTGTAACTGGACTGATTATGACGCGGCCAAGATAATCGTGATGCCCGTGGCTTATGACCATACCGCAACGTGGCTAAAAGGCGCAGATCTCGGGCCTGAAGCGATTATTGAGGCCTCATCACATATGGAACTTTACGATATTGAGACTGATACCGAGGTTCATCTCCACGGGATTCATACCTTTGAGCTGCCCAATATTCCACGATCTCCGGAAAAGTTGGCGCAGATTATCCGGCAGCGTTTTGCCACCTTTATCAAGGACGGTAAGTTCCCGGTTATGCTGGGAGGAAATCATTCGGTAACTCCAGGCGCCGTATGGGCGCTCAAGGATGGCTTTTCAGACCTAAGCGTTCTACAGCTTGATGCACATGCCGATCTAAGGGAATCATACCAGGGCTCAATGTTCAACCATGCCTGCGTCATGGCAAGGGTTGAAGAACTCTGCCCAGCAGTGCAAGTGGGAATTAGGTCAATGAGCAGGGAGGAATTCAACAGACTGGATATGGCACGGGTCTTCTTCGCACGGGATATCTTCTTACGTCATGATTGGATTGACAAGGCCGCGGAGCTATTATCAGCTAATGTGTATGTAACCATCGACCTGGACGTATTTGATCCCGCTAAGATGCCATCGACTGGAACCCCTGAGCCAGGGGGGCTTGATTGGTATCAGGTGACGGGGCTGTTAAGAAAGGTTGCCGAGGACAGAAATGTGGTGGGATTTGACGTGGTGGAACTCAAACCGGATAAATATAACAGGGCACCTGATTTCATGGCTGCCAAGCTTATCTTCAAGTTCCTGAGCTATATTTTTAAGGATCGGTAAGGCCGATGCATATCAATAATGCCATCTGAGACCAAGGAAGAGGGTTAGCCCTCCTAGATCAAGATCATTCTTAGGGTTGGATGGCCCTAGCAGCTTATTTATTTCTCTCTCATCAACATCATCTATTTCAAGCATGGTGTATTGGAATTCGAAAAAGAGGCTAACAGGAGCGCTGTAAAAGCCATGTTTTTCCGGGGCCTTGAATATGTACCAGTCTACCCCTCCAAGCCCATGTAATCCAAAGGTATTAAAGCGATCGTAACCGGATATAACTGAATGCTTCCACTTGGTGTTATAAAAATCCACTCCCCCACCAGCATACAGAACAAAGGTATCACCAAGAGGGAAATAGAATTTGGCGGTAGGGGAAACAAAAACATTGGTAATCCTCAGACTGGACCCAGACGTAGATTGGCCGCTTGCTTTGTAAAACCCGAAGGAAAGCTCTATTCCCAAGCGCGAACGAATCAATTTCTCATAACCAAATGCCCAAACCACATCGTCAATATCCCTCGCGCTATTAAAATCATGTTCATTGAAGTTCCAAAAATCCAACACACTACTCTCTTCAAACCAATGATAACCTAACTTAACTGAAAAGGCGTTCTTCTTATCCAGATGTAAGTGTTTATCTTGCGCGTAGGTCGTCCCACTGAATAAGGCTGCCCCAACAACCAAGAGTAGTGCCTTTTTTAGAGCCATTTTCAACTCCTTTCACTAGAAATTGACGAGGCCACTATAGTTTAAGTTATCTTTCCCTGTCAACAATATTAGTTTCTTAGCAAAATACAGGTTGTATACATGGAACAGCATTAGATTTCATGCGACGGGATTGAAACAGTGCTGTATCGTATGTCAGTTCAATCGATTATATGCAAGAAAAGGGCCAAAAAACAGAGCCAATAGTGGCCGGCAGGCTATGCTCTCCTTGGTGCGCCTGGCAGGATTCGAACCTGCGGCCTGCGGATTAGAAGTCCGCTGCTCTATCCAGCTGAGCTACAGGCGCATAACTATCAAGCCTCTTTTGTTTCAGTTCTCTCCAAAAACTCCACGGTACCGCCCCACGGGGGAAGATCAGGGTTTCCCTGTATATCTATAATAACTCCGTAACGTTTCTCAAGTTCAGCAAGTTCTGCCCTCTTTCTGTTGAGGAGATAGTTGGCCACCATGGTCGGCAGTACGCCTACTACACGCTCAATGTTGCCTTTGGATGCACCGAGCCAGATCTGGCGCAAGAAGGATACCGAAGTAGCCCCAACGGAACGCACCATTCCTCTTCCCTGGCAATACTCACAGATCTGGTAGCTTTTTGACTCTATTGATGGTCTCAGTCTCTGTCTGGACAGCTCCAGTAAGCCAAATTTCGATATATGTGAGATGTCCGTCTTCGCCTTGTCCTTCTTGACCTCCTCCCTGAGCTGTTTCACGACTTCTCGTTCATGCTTGGGGTCTTTCATGTCGATGAAGTCCACGACTACCAATCCACCGATGTCCCTTAGCCTCAGCTGTTTGGCTACCTCCCTGGCGGCTTCCACGTTTGTCTTGAAGGCAGTGCTCTCCAGATCCTTTCCCCTCTTGGATTTTCCGCTGTTCACGTCTATCGCAATTAGTGCCTCAGTTGAGTCAATCACGATTGAACCGCCGGTTTTCAGTGGCACCCTGTTGCTATAGATTTGCTCGATCTGTTTTTCGATTCCGTATTCTGAGAATATGGGCTTGCTCTCCTTGTAAAGTCTCACCCTTCTTAGGTGTCTGGGTGAGATGATCTTCATGAAGTCCTTCATCTCTGCCCAGGTTTCCTTATCATCAACGAGAACCTCATCAATGTCTGCCGTGAAATAATCCCTGAGGGTCCTGAGGCCGAGATGCTGTTCCTTGTAAATCAGCGAGGGGGTCGGTTGGGTTTCAGCCTTTCTTTTTATTTCTTGCCACATCCTCAAGAGGTTATTCAAATCTCGAGCTAGGACCCGTTTTTTTTGGCCTTCCGCTGCAGTTCTTACGATATAACCAACTCCATCCGGCACTTGCAGACGGCTCATATCTGACTTAAGCCTTCGCCTTTCCTCATCGTCCTCTATCTTATGGGAGATACCGGTTGTCGGTTTGCCCGGAGTCAAGACAAGATAGCGCCCGGCCAATGATACATAGGTAGTAAGATAGGCCCCCTTTCTTCCTACCATCTCCTTGGTTACCTGAACGAGGAGTTCCTTTCCCGCTTTTATTGCACGTTCTATCGGAGCCGGCGATTTGGTGTCGGAAATGATTCCCCCTGGTTCGTAGTATTCGGGGTGAATTTCGGTTACGGTAATGAAACCGTTTTTTTCCGCCCCATAGCTGACGAAGGCTGCCTGGAGCGACGGTTCAATCCTGGAGACGACACCCTTATAGATATTGCCCTTTGTCTCTTCCTTTGCTGAGGTTTCGATGTAGAACTCATCGAGGTCGCTGCCTTTCAGTATGGCAACCCGATATTCCTCAGGCTCTACCGCGTTGATAAGCATTTTCGATGACATTACGGTCTACCATGGCTGTTGAAGTGTTGATAGGCTTGGTACATGAAGGTTCGGAGGGCCGCCTCCCTGCCCGGTTGAAAGGAGCCATCGTAGGAGACGTCAATGTAAGGGACGTTCAGTTTGGCCATGAGCGGCTTGGCAATGGAGGAGGTCAGATTGCTGGGCATGCAGGTAAAGGGAAAGATGTTCACGATACCGTTATATCCCCCGTGGGCATGCTCGAGGGCCGAGGCAATACTGAGGCAGGCCTCGGTACCAACCTCAAAGGAGAAGGTATTATCGTTCCTCAGCGCCCTCTCAAGCTGTCCGATCTTGTGGTCTTCCATGATATCAATGTAACCGTTTGTGAGCCGGTATACCTTTCGCTGTACCATATACTGGTATAAGAGCTTCAGCCTGTATTTGAGATACTTCTGCAGGGCCTTGCTTGCGGCATTGAGGGAGCCCTTTCTGATATTAAGCCTCAAGGCGGTCCTCGCCAGTCTCACTTGATCGTAGGTAATGTAGTTTATCCATTCGCCGATTGATGCGTTAATTGCCTCGCCCCCATAGTTTTCGAGGGTTCGAATGGTGTCCTGGTTTGACTTGAGGTGTGACCTCACATAAATCTCACCTACCACCGCGATGAGCGGTTTTCGGGGGATCTCAGGATCGATGATCTCCCGGGCTTCAGCAATGATGTGGGCGAGGTCGGTGAGAATCGGAGAGTAATCCTTAACGCCAGCATGTCCGGCAAAGGATTCGCTCATCCTTTCCATGGCCTGGGTGATAAAGGAATCGGCCGCGCCCTGGTTCCTCTCATAGGGCCGGATCCTCCACAGCAGTCGATCGAGGACGTCGCCGATGATAACGGAGAGATAACCTGCCTTATAGAAATCCTGAAGCTTCTCCTGCGGCATCATGCCATCGAGGGCATAATCATCCTCCGCGGTGAGACTGGTAATCCTCAGCTTGCCTAAATCTGGAAAGGAATCAAGCACGATTCTGTGGTACTTATTGTACATACCAAAGCGGCAGGGGCCGTTGGATTCTGGCATGAAATACAGGTAATTTTCGGGGTCGAATTGATCCCCGAGCCGCTCCCTTTCCCGCTTCATGAACAAGAGGATATCCCCGAGGGTAACCACACAGGGAAAGCACTCCTTGCCGGAAGTGAATTCCTTACCCAGATCGAGGCCCTCGTAGGTTTCCATAACCGCAGCGTTAATGCCAAAGCCGCGGAACACCCCTGCCATGAGGTGACAGCCGATTCTGTTCATCTCCGGGATCAGGCAGGTTTTCCCTTGAACGTCAAACCGTCCAACTCCCTCTGAGATGATCCGAAAGGTATCGAGGTGATGTACCTTGTTCATAGTCCTACGATGCTGCAGCGGTGAATTCCGTGGTTTGCACTTCTGCTGACTCGATTCTTTGGACCGATTGAATAACGTTCTTGAACGCCTCAAGCCTGGTCATGACTCCCGCAACTGCCGTGTGCTCATCGAGTTCGAGGATCAGGTAGGGTTTGTCCCCCATGATGTATTTGTAGAAATGCTCATTGAAGGAGTCAGGGCCACAGCTAAAATTGGTGAGGTGAAGACCGAAGAAGTTTGGCGTTGTCTTAATGAGCTTGGCTGTCTTCAATACCAGGGCACCGAAGGCCCAATACATGCTGGGGAAGTCAGAAAGATCGACATCCATGATATCCAGATAGTCCATGGGGAGGGCAGTCAGCCCTATCTTTGCCAAGCTCTGACCGAGCCTGAGATTGAGCTTCTCGTCATAAAGGTTATAAGGTCTACCCGTTACCACGACAAGAGGTTCGTTATCCTCTAAGGAAGCGATAATTTCCGCACTCCTCTCGTAAAGCTCATTCTCGAAGTTCCGCTGCCTCGCAAATGCTACCTCCAGTGCCTGTCTCACTGTGCGCAGGCTGAGCTCGAGCCTTTTTCCGAGCTGTTCATGGAGCTCAACGCTGAGTAATCCGATCGGGTACTTGAGGTGCACCGTTGGGTTCATAACCTCGCTTTCCTCGAGTCCAAGCGCAGTCTTGAGCATATATTGATTTCCCTGAACCAAAGGGCAATAAAAGTTGTTTTTCTTTTGATCATTTGTGGGAAGATCAATCATGTTTGGGAGGAATAAGAATCGTGTCTTGCCCCGCAAATCGATGACGTGTCCATGCGAGACCTTGACCGGATAGCATGTTTCGGTTGTCATTGATTCGATGCCGAGCTTTGAGATGCGGTCGTTGGTTTTGGGTGTCAAAACAACGCGCATCCCTACCTCATCGAAAAAGCTTGCCCAGAACAAAGCTATCTGGTGGTTGTACAATGCCCGTTGCATACCAACGGTTGGCCTTCCGTCAATCTCAAAGACTGCTCTGGTATCGTCCGGAGATCCTTTCTTGAGGTCTCCCAGATCGAAGTAGAGGCCCTGCAGATGCTTTTCCCAAAGAACATCCCGTAACTTAAAATAGTCCTCCTTCTTCTGACCGTAGTGACCGCGTACCTCATACCTGCCGCACTCTCCACCCCACACACTCTTCCTGCCGCTGAAGTCATATATCTTTAGTTTGCATTCGTTGTGGCACTGGGGGTCCGCATGGCAAACTGTTTCCTTGTAATGCAGTTTGTCGTTTATTGCCTCCTCCAGAGATCTGGCCGATGATTCATGGATATTCTGCTTCTGCATCATTTCTTGGGCACTAATAGCAGCCCCATAGGCGCCGAGCACCTCTCTGTGTTTGGGAATCAAAATGCCCCTTCCCAAAACTGCCTCAAAGGCCGCCACGATCGCCTTGTTGAGTGAAGGACCCCCCAAGAACATAATCCTGCTGCCAATCTTCTTGTTGCCAACTACCCGGTGTAAGTAATTGTACACGATGGCATAGCACAGGCCCGCAATAAGGTCATTTTGCTGCGCGCCCTTTTGCGCATAGGACACGAGATCGGATTCCATGAACACGGTGCATCGTTCAGTCAACTTGATTGGGTTTGTTGAGGACAAGGCTATTTGCTGAAACTGCTCAACGATGTTTATCCCGTTTTTGTTTGCCAACTCATGCAGGAAACTCCCCGTTCCAGCCGCACATACCTTGTTCATGTCAAAGTCAAGTGGATGCGTATTGGAAATGGAAATATACTTACTGTCTTGGCCTCCGATTTCAAAAATGGTATCGACCTCAGGCTCGATGTTTACGGCGCCCCGAGCGTGAGCAGTGATCTCGTCGATAATGAGGTCTGCGTTCAGGAAGTCACCAACGACCATCCTTCCAGAACCAGTCGTTGCAACCNCCCTAATGTCGATAGTGTTTCCCAGTCTATCCCGCAGTATGCTCAGAAGCGTTTTGGCGACCTCGATGGGTTTTCCCATGGTTTGGCGATATTCCTTATCGATTATCTCTCTGCTTTCGTTCATAACGGCATACTTGGTAGTCGTTGAGCCAATATCGAGGCCGAGAAAGACCGGAATTCTGCCCGTGGTCTTTGAAACCGCTTCCACTTCATTATCCTCCGGAAAGGTCGTCTTCTCCAGACACAATCGGGGGGCGGCAACAAAGCTAACGGTTCCCTTCTCGGTCATGGATTTAAGTTCGTTCAAATCAGGTCTATTAACGATTCCCGACTCTTGCGCCTGCAGGGCTACACCTAGGGCGCCAACAGAGGTAACATGTTGAGGAACGATGAGCTCCGGGAAGTGATCCTTGAAGGCCCTAATCTGTAACTCGTTCGTTGCGAGACCGCCAATGAATAGTATCGGTTGTGGAAGCACACGATTTGAGACGATGGTGCTCAAGTAATTTGAGGCATTGCCCTCATGGAGACCAGCGATGATATCCTGCAATTTCTCGCCCTTATTCTGAAGGTGGATCATGTCCGATTTGGTGAAAACCGTGCACCGACAGGCCACACGTGCAGGATTCTCGCTTTTTCGCCCTAACGCTATGAAATCCTCCAGGATTTTGGAGATATGAGCTTCTGATATGTCTAATTGCCCTCCGTATATCGAAGATGCTAGTCGCTCCGCCTGCTGCTCAATAAAAGACCCGGTACCAGAGGCACACGGACCATTTGTGTTGAAATCCTCGAGCTCCCACGTACCATCGTGATAACCGAGGATGAAAAGAGACGTGTCCTGTCCGCCCATGCTGATGATGGAGCGAACGCCCGGTAGCAGGAATGCGGACCCCAGGATCTGTGTAATGGATTCAAACTCATAGAAGGCCCCTATCCTCTCACTAATAATACGTCCGTGATGCCCCGTAAAGGCGAGAGCCTGTATGGTGTGAGGGGAAAAACGCCGGTAGAGCTCATCTACTATCTCAAAGACAACGGTCTCCACTGCCCCAAAATGCCGCTTGTAAGGATGCTCGTAGATCAATTGTCTCCTTTCGTTTATTACCACAGCATTCACGCTAACAGAACCAGCATCAATTCCGATGTAGTGCTTGTCCATGTTCGATGCCTCTTCCATTTCTCCCTTCCAGGTCAAACATAATGCCTTAGGCTGGGCTATAGCTCCGAGTGCCCTTGCAGTGATCATTTGAAACAATGGCCATTCGGCATTTCCTATGAGGTCAAAAACGCAGGGTTTCCTTTTATCCCGAAAGATTCCTCCCTGTCAAACTCAATGAGCCTCTTCCCAGTTCTTGCCCCAACTTATATCCACCTTGATGGGAATATTCAAGGGATAAACACCCTCCATTTCTTTCCGTATCAGCTTGCTCGCTGGGGTAAGTTCCCTTTCGGGGACCTCAAACACGAGTTCGTCATGCACCTGAAGCAGCATCTTTGTTCCAAAATGCTCATTTTTCAGTCTTCTAGCGATGTTTATCATGGCCATTTTGATCAGGTCAGCAGCCGTCCCTTGGATAGGGGTATTGATAGCGGCTCTTTCCGCTTCGCCTCTCAAATTGCCATTCTCACTGTTTATGTTGGGCAAATATCTCCTCCGTTTCAGGAGCGTGCTCACATATCCATTACTCCGTGCATGAGACAGTATGTTTGCCTTAAATTTCTTAACGCCCTCGTACCTTTCGTAGTAGTTATCGAGGTAGTCTTGCGCTACCTTCCTACTTATGCCTAACTCCTTTGCCAGTTTTATGGGCCCCATGCCATAGATAATTCCAAAATTGATCGTCTTTGCCATCCGACGCATTTCGGACGAAACCATCTTTGGATCCACACCAAAGACCTCAGCTGCCGTTCGGGTATGAATGTCCTCACCTCTCCTAAAGGCGTCAAGGAGAACAAGATCATCCGAATAGTGGGCAAATACCCGCAACTCGATCTGGGAGTAATCAGCGGAAAGGAGAAGATGATCTTTATCCGCTATAAATCCTTTTCTTATTTCCCTTCCCTCAATGGTTCTGATAGGTATATTTTGCAGATTTGGATTGCTGCTGCTTAACCTTCCCGTTGCGGTTACCGTCTGATTGTATGAAGTATGGACCCTGCCGGTTGTTTGATTTACGAGGCCTACCAGTGCATCTAAATAGGTTGATTTCAATTTACTCAGCATCCTGAAGCGCAAAAGCATCGAAGGTATTTCATGAAGTCGGGCGAGTTCTGTTAGCACTTCGACATCGGTGGAGTACCCCGACTTTTTCCTCGTCCTTTTCTGAGCGGGCAGTTTTAGTTTTTCAAAGAGAATGTAGCCAAGTTGCTGAGGGGAGTTGACGTTGAACTGCTCTCCAGCAAGATCAACAATCCTTTTTTCTAGGATTGAGAGCTCGTCGGCGAATTCGCGTGACATTGTTTTGAAGAAGTCGACGTCTATCTTTACGCCGCTCATTTCCATTTCCATGATAACCGGGATGAGCTGCATCTCCAGATCTTGGAAAAGCGCATAGTTATCAGTATTCTTGAGCTTTCTATCCAAGAGGGTTTTCAGCAGGAGCGTAACCTCAGCATCCTCGCACGAGTATTCCTTTGCCTTATTAACGGGAACGGAGGCAAAACTTCGGTTCCTGCTGTGCTCCGTAACCTCCTCGTAGCTGAGCATCCTGTAGCCCAAATAGTGCTGGGCTAGGTAATCCAGGTTGTGTTGGNGCAGGGTGGGATCGATAANGTAGGAGGCTATCATGGTATCAAAGAAAAGGCCTTTTAGATCGATGCCATACCGTGCCAGGACCTCTGCGTCATATTTGATATTCTGCCCAATCTTCTTTATGTGCGGGTCAGCGAGGCTTTCCTTGAGGAGTGGTCGAGCCTTATCAATGCCTATTTGGCCCTCCGTTTCCGGCAAGGCGTGTCCCAAGGGCAGGTAATACGCTGTGCCTGGCTCGATACAGAACGAAATGCCCACGAGCTCTGCACTGAGCGGGCTCTTGCTCGTTGTCTCCGTATCAAGGCAGACCAGCCCTTTCTTCCGTACCAATTCTGTCAGAGATCTGAGATCTTCGACTGAGAGGATGAGCCTGTAGTCCTTCTCGCTGAGCTCAGTATGTTCGGAGAACCTATCGAGCAGTGATTTGAATTCCATTTTCCTGAATAGCTCAGCGAGCCTCTTCCTATGAGGTGACTTCACCCGCAGACCATCAAGGCTTATATCAAGAGGGACGCTGGTATCGATTGCTACCAGTTTCTTGCTCAAACGGGCCTGTTCCTCGAACTGCTCGAGCTTGCTCCTCAAAGAGGGTTTTGCTACCGTGTCGGTGTGTTTGAATAGGTTTTCAATGGAATGAAACTTTTGAATGAGGCTAAGGGCAGTCTTTTCTCCGACACCTGGAATTCCAGGGATATTATCCGATGTGTCCCCCGACAGCGCCATGACCTCTACCATTTGGGCAGGCTCAATTCCATAATCTCGCTTTATGGTGGAATGGTCGATCAGCTTATCATACATAGAATCCCACATTACCGTATTTGCCGATAGGATTTGCCGAAAGTCCTTGTCACCACTCACGATAACGATATCATAACCATAGTCTTGACCCAGCTTCGCAACGGTTGCAATAATATCATCAGCCTCATATCCTTGCTTTTCCAGAATCATCAAGTTTAGCCCCTGAACCACCTCTCGGATATAGGGAATCTGTACCGCCATTTCCTCTGGCATCGGGGGCCTGGTTGCCTTGTAGTCTTCAAAAATCTCATGCCTGAACGTTGGTCCGCCCAAATCAAAAACTACGGCCGCAAACTCCGGTGATTTGTCATCGAGGAGTTTGAGAAGCATCCTGGTGAAGCCGAATATGGCGTTGGTCGGAAGACCTTCGGAGTTAGAGAGGTCTCTTATGGCGTGATACGCCCGGTGGATGTAGGACGTGCCATCCACAAGGTAGATGGTTTTTTTGGTGCTTTTCATATATAGGCTTAGTGGGATAATCGGGCTGTTTTCCGTGTGTTAGTCTAGCCAAGAAGGGGTCAGAAATCAACATCTATGTGGCGTTCCAGAGGGTTGCTTTTGCGAGGGAAAATTATGAATACAACGTTGCAGTGACATTGCGGATTCAGTACACAGCCTTATGGATCTAAGGACTCCCGGCACCGCGATATTACTGTTAGCTTACCTGAAGGCGAGCCAAGACGGAAGCGACCCTCCATTTACTATTTCATGCACTGAGGCAGGTGCCGTCTTCTTGGCGGGGGATATGGGGGCGCCTTGCGGAGGGTATGCGGGGGGATCGGGCAGTGCCGAGAGCGGCGATGGTCACTTTTCCAATGTCTTGCTTACAGCCATACTTAACTGGTTGAGGATATAGGGTTTTCTGACATATGGTCCCGCGCCCAATCTTTTGGCTTCTCTCACCCGTTGTGTTTCGGGTTATCGCTCATGACTATTGCCCTCTGCGTGGGATCAAGCTGCAGTATTCGCTTGTACGTTTCGAGCCCATCAATTTCCTTATTCAGATAGGATTTGTCCCTCTTCGGTTCGCAGCTGGTAAGCAGAAATTCACTTTCGGGCTCTTCTATGAGGTAGAAGGAAAGTATTTTGAGTGGAATCAAACCTTGCACTCGGGATCTCGTCTCGGCAAGGATGGTGGATGGCTCTTGGAGCTTATTGATGCTTGGCTGAAAATTTCCCAGGGAGGCTGCCATTTCCAGGGTATCCAGTGTGAAACGATTGACCTCCTCCAGATACTGGATTCGCTCCTCTAGGTACTTGATGCCGTCTTTGCCGCGACGGATCGTGCCCATTTCAGAAAAGAAATTGGACCGCTTCCTCGATCTGGCTTTCCATCTGTTTTAGGATTAACGACAATACACGAGGTGAAAGCCCAAGATTTCCGCCTCTGCCGCGTATAGCAATGTCGACCCCTTTTGAGCGCCCAACAGTGTGTTCGTCGCGTGGGTTGGTTCCTAACTATAGAGGAAAAGAGCCCGATATCGTGTAGCAAACCTGCAACGAATAACCGCTCCGTGTTTTGGATCTTCTTGTACCCGGCATCATTCGTGCAACTATCCCGCATGCAACGCTGTGCTCCCAAAAGGATTGCATGTCCATAAGATCAAAGTCGCTGATTATTCCCATTATTCCATGAATACCGCTAAAACGCGCTCCAAATCCTTCTATCGGCTCATAGACAAAACTTTTTAAGATTTTGGATTTGTATCTGTTTCGGCGCTGCCATTTGATCGTAAGGCCAGAAAGAGCGTATTGCAAGGTATTGGCAGAGCGCTTATAATCACCGAGGAGGTTGATTTCTATGTTTGTATGCCTGTTTCCTCTTCTGGGAGCTAGATAGGCACAGAGTCTTGGGTCCAGGTCGAAGGTTCTCAACGATCGAGAAGTAAGGGATTATTCAGGTTTTGTTCTATGGAGGTGTAACAGGATGAGTGAAATACGATATCTGCTCGGTCCAATGCGCATCCCTTTTGTAATACTAACCCCTGCCTGCGTTTTCTTGGGTTTTGGCAGTGCCGTGTGGACAAAGGGAGGCGTGAACCTTTTTCACCTCTTATTGGTCTTGATTGGCGCTATCTCCGCACACATAAGCGTGAACGCCCTCAATGAATATGCTGATTTTAAGAGCGGGTTGGATTTCAAAACAACCCGAACCCCGTTCAGTGGCGGCAGTGGCACCTTGCCCCGAAGGCCCGAAAAGGCGAGGGTTGCCTTGGTAACGAGTATGACGGCGTTTGCTATCACTGGCCTCATAGGGTTATATTTTGTCTATGCCATAGGATTTATGCTTCTGCCGTTGGGTGTCCTTGGTGCACTGGTTATATTGAGCTACACGATGTGGCTGACCCGTAATCCACTGCTGTGCCTCATTGCCCCCGGCTTAGGGTTCGGTCCGCTTATGGTAATGGGTACGGGTTTCGTTCTAAGCGGTGGATACTCTTGGACAGCCTTTCTCTCTTCGCTCGTGCCGTTTTTCTTGGTGAGCAACCTGCTGCTCTTGAATCAGTTCCCCGATGTTGAGGCTGACCGCAGGGTGGGCAGAAGACATGTTCCCATTGTATTGGGCAAGAGAGTCAGTACGCTTATTTTCGGGGTATTTCTTTTGCCATCCTATTTTTCTATCGCTCTGGGCGTCTATCTGAAACACATGCCTCCGGCTAGCCTGATAGGTCTTGTCTCCATTGTCGTGGCTATCCCCACATTGGTAGGGGTGTTTCGGTGGGCAGATGACACGAGAAAGTTATTACCCTACATGGGTTTAAATGTGACGGTCGTTATTGCTACCCCAATACTCGTCGGAATCGGTCTCCTCATTGGGTAAACTTCGATGATCTTTTCATTACCAGCCATAACCTCTCAGATGAGAAATTGATTGGGAGAGCCGGGTGTGTTATATAGCTTGCGTTAAGGGGCAGGGGGTAGAGGGGCTGATCGTTCCCCTTGATCCCGGCGATGCAACCGCTGTCCTTGTTACTGCGTGATAGCTAATTCAATTAACGGGAGGGACAAGCATGATTCAGAGAAAAAGGAAACTTGGCAGAGGGGTCGCTATAGTTGGAGCAGGGATGTCACCTTTTGGGATCCGACCCGATGTGACCAACCGCGAACTGTTTGCGGAGGCGTTTCTCGATATGATAAATTCCGTGGATAAGGGGTTTGACCCTCAGGAGATTGAGGCCCTCTATGTAGGCAACTGTGGAGCTGAGATGTGGGAATCACAAACAGCCATAGGAGCTCTCTGTGCCAATGAAGTCGGCCTCAACCTCCGTCCGGCACTCAAGGTTGAGGATGCCTGTGCCAGTAGTTCAGTTGCGGTAAGAGAGGGCATTATAGGAATAGCCTCAGGCCTGTATGACCTGGTCTTAGCGGGCGGTACCGAAAAGATGAGCGTCCTGCCGACCAACTGGACCACGATGGCCCTCGCCTGTGGCTCTGACACGGCCTACGAGAGCTCAGCTGGTTTTACGTTTCCCGGGCTGTATGCCGCGATGGCCACCGCACACATGGAAAAATATGGAACTACTCACGATGACCTGCTGCGAGTGGCGATCAAGAACCACAGCAATGGGGCGTTGAACCCTAAGGCCCACTTCCCTATGACGATCAAGGATGTCATGAACAGGCGGATCGCCAAGGCGAAAGAGAAGGGAGATTCTGTTCCGAGCTGGGCTGATGAATTGGAATTCCTCAATGACCCGAGGTATAACCCGGTCATTGCCTGGCCAAACACCCTGTTTGACTGTTGCCCGGTTACGGATGGGGCAGCCTGCCTGTTGCTGGTGGCTGAAGAGCTTGCTCGTAGCTTCACCGATAAGCCGATCCATATCATTGGCACGGGACAGGCAAGTGGCCCCAATCTGCATGACAGGGAGACGCTCACCTCTATAGCTGGTGCGAAGCTGGCGGCAAAGCATGCCTACGAGATGGCGGGGGTTGGCCCTCAGGATATGAAAATGGCGGAGGTTCACGATTGTTTTACCATTGCCGAGGTCATGGCAATTGCCGACGTTGGCTTCTTCAGGGAGGGTAAAGAGGCAGCTACGGCTGCCGGTGAAGGGAAGACCGCGAGAGACGGTGTTAAGCCAGTCAATGTCTCCGGCGGGCTCAAATGCAAGGGACATCCTGTGGGCGCTACCGGTGCCGCCCAGATGGTAGAGGTATTCCAGCAGATGAGAGGTGAAGCAGGTGAGAGGCAGGTCACCAACAGGGACATCGATCTTGCCCTCACCCACAACATTGGGGCTCATGGGACCACAGCTGTTGTTCAAATTTATGAAAGGAGATAGAGCCGATGAAACAGATACCGTTTACCATTGCCTCCTTTGAGGGCTTCCTAAAGGAAAGGAAACTGATGGCATCTCAATGCCAGAAATGTAATGCGTTGTGGTTGCCGCCCCGTCCCATCTGCCCCTCCTGTATGAGCAACAACATGGAATGGGCACAACTCAGCGGAAGAGGGAAGCTTGTTGCCTTCACCGTAATCGGTGTTGGTCCCATTCCAATGCTGGAGGCAGGCTATAACAGGGACAACCCTTACTGTGCCGGCATTGTTGAGGTAGAGGAGGGCCCTCGGGTGAGTGCTCAGATCCTCGGTGTCGATGTTGGCGATCCCAAGAACATAAAGATCGGAACGCCTGTTACGGCAGAGTTCGTGGAAAGGGGCAGCTGGCATTTTGTGGAGGAGCTTGCTAAGACAAAGAAGATGTATTTGGCTTTCAAGGCTTAATGTTCTTGCAAGGGCGTTTTCTCACCAGGAATTTCCACCTATTCTCCTGAAACAATGAGGGTTCGGAAGAACGGAAAGGATCGGTGAATGGACTGATAAGGGAAACGTCTCCATCATCACATCTCTCGTGAAGAGCAGCAGCTTTACCTGTAGATCTGCCTGAAGAAGGCCCTTGCTATACGCTGGCGTACGTTGATACCAAGAGAGGGAAACCTTACCAGGCTTGCGAAGCGATTGCGAGGGCATAGGAGGAGAAAGGCCATTCAAAAGGGAACCCATTGGGTGCTCGAGCATGGAGAAACGATTGCCCTTATGGAAGAAGTGAGGCATATTTCGTCTTGATTAACAGGGCGATCATTCCGATGAAGAACCAAGCCCTTGCGACACCCTCCAAGGAAGCTCCACGAAGAAAAAAGAACAAACCGCAAGAGCTGACTTGCCCCAAGGCTTGTACTGAGAGCTGGCCCACGGTTCGGAAGTTAGAGGCCCGCAAAACCTGCATAGGGGGATGTACCTAGACCCATGTATTATGCTCCGGGCCCCTTTGGAGTCTTATTATTTAAAGCAAGCCTGGTCAAATTAGCGAAAAGGGTCCCTTTGTAACCGATAGTGAAGCTAGTGCATGGTTACGGTTGTAATGGTGCTTGAAACAAGGGGGAATTATAAAATGGAACATGTTTACCAATCCACTGAGCTGACTGGCTCCTCGAAGACCAGTTTGGAAGACGCTATTCAGAATGCCATCGCTAGGGCTTCGAAAGCTATAGCAACCTGCGGTGGTTTGAGGTTGTTGATACGCGGGGCTACATCGAAGATGGCAAGGTATCATACTGGCAGGTCACGATAAAGATAGGTTCGACCTTGGAAGGATAGCACGAGCCTGCGGGTACTTTAGGGAGCCAAGAGACAAGCTATGGAGCAGTTCCGCTTTGAAAGAGGTGTGGGGTTCGCCCAGCGTTTAGATGATGAAGATTGTTTGGCACCCTTTCGGAAGGCTTTTCTCATTAGGGAGCCACGATTAATCTACTTGGATGGCAATTCCTTAGGCAGATTGCCCCTCCAAACTTTAGACCGGCTTCGTCAGGCAGCAAAAGAGCAGTGGGGTGGTGATCTCATCCGCGGCTGGAACGGGGGATGGTATGAGGCCCCCGTGAGAGTGGGCGACAAAATCGGCAAGCTGCTCGGGGCAGGTCCCGGCCAAGTTGTGGTGAGCGATTCTACCTCGGTAAACCTCTTTAAGCTCACCATGGCTGCATTGGCTATGCGACCAGGGAGGAGTCGTATTATCAGCGACGATCTGAACTTCCCCTCCGATCTTTACGTGATCCAAGGCTGCATCAAACTGATGGGCGACAGCCACCGTCTGCATTTGGCTCACTCCTCAGATGGAATCGCCCCTACCCAACAAGCTCTCTTTGATGCCATGGATGAGCACACAGCGCTCGTTACCCTATCGCATGTTACCTTCAAGAGCGGCTTCCTTTATGATGTGCCATCGGTTACTGAGCGTGCCCACAAAGTGGGAGCCCTCGTTCTGTGGGATCTGAGTCACTCGGCGGGAGCCGTGCCTCTAGCACTCGAACCTTGGGGTGTGGACCTGGCGATAGGGTGCACGTACAAGTATCTCAACGGTGGTCCCGGAGCGCCTGCCTTCCTTTACGTTCATCGTAATCTGCAAGGCGAGCTACGGTCCCCGATTTGGGGATGGTTTGGCCACCAGTCTCCCTTTGTCTTCGACTTGAAATACCGACCCGCACCAGGCGTAGCCCGTTTCCTGGTAGGAACCCCACCGATCCTCTCACTCTTGGCCATAGAGGGGGGTCTTGACCTGCTGTTGGAGGCTGGTATTGAGCGCATCCGAAGTAAGTCAGTGCAGCTGACGTCTTACCTTATTTATCTTGTGGACACGGTGCTGATGCCGTTTGGATTCATGCTCGGATCTCCGCGGGATGAGACCCGGCGTGGATCTCATGTTAGCATCCGACATCCCGATGGATACCGAATTAACCGTGCGTTGATTGAGGAGATGGATGTCCTGCCGGATTTCAGAGAGCCTGACAATATCCGGTTTGGCTTGTCTCCCCTCTACACGTCATTCGCTGACGTTTGGGGGGCCGTTGATCGTATCAGAATAGTAATGGAAGAGGGACGCTACCGACGGTATTCGGAGCAGCGATTGCCCGTTACCTGAGGGGGCTGAATCGAAAAACGGGCGTATTCGGTGATGGACCGGCTGACAAACGCGGGTATTGTCTTGCGCGGTAGCCTGTGAATGTGAATTGCATTGAATTCACCAATGAACTTGTGAGATTAATACAGAAATGATTTGCGCCCTGCCCTGAGTCAAGGCACGCTTAGAGGTAAGGTGCGGGTTGGTCATCACGGTTAAGTAAACCGAATTGAGGAGGCCATAATGTCCATAAGGGCGATTTACATGGACAACAATGCAACAACGCCGCTGCACCCGGAAGTCAACAAGGAGATGGTGGAAGTAATGGATGTATTTGGCAACCCTTCGAGCCTCCATACCTTTGGCAGACAGGCGAGGCAGTTGGTTGAGCAAGCGCGAGAGAAGGTCGCCGCATTCATTGGTGCAATGTCAGAGGAAATCATGTTTGCAGGGAGCGGATCAGAGGCAAATAATACCATACTATCTGCTCTTACCTGCCAACGAAAGCAATGTCATTACCATGTCCAGGGAGCTTATGAGGTTATCACCACGACCATTGAGCATCCCTGCGTTTTGGAGACATCAAAGTGCCTCCAAGAGCAGGGAGTCACTGTCTTGTACCTTGACGTCGATGAGCACGGCAAGGTTAATATCGATCAGCTGAGGGATTTGATTACTGAGAGCACCGGGCTTGTGTCCGTGATGATGGCGAACAACGAGATCGGCACCATACAGGACGTCAAGGCGATTGCCAAAATCGTACATGAGCGTGGGTCTCTGTTTCACACGGATGCTGTTCAGGCAGTTGGCAAAATACCGGTAAATGTACAGGAGCTTGACGTTGATTTTCTAACGCTCTCCGCTCATAAGATCTATGGCCCGAAGGGGATCGCAGCCCTGTATGTTAAGAAGGGAGCCCCGTTCTGCCCCTTGATTCGTGGTGGGCACCAAGAGAGAGGCAGGCGGGCCGGAACGGAGAATACGCTCGGAATAATCGGCCTCGGAAAGGCTATCGAGATGCGCGCCCAAGAGATGGAATCAGATGCAGAGCATTTGCTGGAATTGAAGGGCGCCCTGCGGAGAGGAATCGAAGAGAACATCCCCGACGTCCAGTTCGTTGGACATCCTACCGATTGCCTCCCGAATACCCTGAATGTCACCTTTGACGGCGCGGAGGGAGAAGCCATCGTGCTGTACCTCGATCTGGAGGGGATTGCCGTATCAACGGGGTCTGCTTGTGCGTCAGGGTCTCTCGATCCCTCTCACGTCATTCTGGCCACCGGATTATCGGCGGAATGCGCTCACAGCTCAATACGCATCAGTTTGGGGCGTGAAAACACAATGGAAGAGGTCGAATACGTGATTGATACCCTCCCCCGGGTGATCGGAAAGATCAGAGATATGTCAACGGTGTATAGGAGGAGGCGGCGATGAGTCAGACCAACTGGGCGTATACAGACGCCGTTAAAGAGCACTTCATGAACCCCAAGAATATCCTCATGGATGAGGAGAACTATCAGGAGGATGGAAAGGGCGTTACCGGTAACGTCAAGTGCGGTGACGAGATGATCGTGGTGATTAAGGTCAATAAGGAGAAGGGAATCATTACTGACTGCAAATGGAAAACCTTCGGCTGTGCAAGCGCCATAGCAAGCACATCTGTTCTTTCGGAAATGGTTAAAGGAATGAAGCTGGAGGATGCCTATAATCTCAGCGCGAGGGACATAAACAAGGCGCTCGGGGGCTTACCGGAGCACAAGATCCATTGCTCGGTGCTGGGTGATAAGGCACTGCGCTTGGCCATAAACGACTACTACTTACGCAACGGCATGGAGGATAGGGTTAAGAAGGAAGAGGAACGCGTGGTGTGCCAGTGCATGAATATCACTGATCAGGAGATAGAGCATGCCGTGCTTGAAGGTGCGAGGACCTTCAACGACCTTCAGGAGATGACCAAGGTGGGTACTGGATGTGGCGAATGCACGGAGGAGGTGATGCAGCTCTTGGAAGCTTACCAAAACAAGCATTTTTGTGAGGTTTAAGGCCAATGTCAATCACGGTGGCACCCCAAGAAAGCATGCTTGAGGTTAGAGGCTAATGAGGATAAAGTTTTTTGCCGTGGGAGGCACCATAGACAAGGTGTATTTTGACAGAAAGAGTGAATATCAGGTCGGTGAGACTGTACTTAATGAGGTATTGAAACAAGCAAATGTTACCTTTGACCATGAATGTGAATCACTCATACACAAGGACAGCCTTGACATGACGGACGAGGACCGTCAACTGCTTTTCGAGAGGATAGCATCCGATGAACACCACTACATCGTGGTGACCCATGGGACAGATACGATGATAGCGACCGCGCAAAAACTTCAAGGCATAGCGAACAAGGTCATCGTGCTCACCGGGGCCATGCAGCCGGCCAAGTTCAAATCCAGCGATGCTGAGTTCAACATCGGCTGCGCCGTAGCTGCAGTTCAGAGCTTGCCGCCCGGCATCTATATAGCCATGAATGGACGTATCTTCAGGCCTCATAAGGTACGGAAGAACGTTGAGCTCAATCGTTTTGAGGAACTGGAATAAGGAGTGTTCTAGGGCAAGGATATTGGCATCCATGATTGATGATCCTCGGACGATCACCGAAGAGCAGCTCGAGCCTTAAGTTGGGGATTTTCACTTGTGGGATGTGTGTGTTCAGTGCTGCAGCAACCTCTTCTACAAAAATGAGGGTTCTTGTAGAAAGGGCCTTGAGTGGAGCAGGCGAAGTGAGGAATTTGTGAAGCGGGGGGAGCGACGAGGGGAGTTTCGACAAGAAGGCGGTGAACTGGGCTTCGCGACAGATCGGCAAGAGAAACCGCCGGCTCAATAAACTGGTCATTCAACTCGCTTGACGGATTCGCTAGATCGATTCAAGGCTGTCAAGTCGATTGCTGCTGACCCCTCGAGAGAATTGCAGGGTGAGAAAGTCCGAACGAGATTCAAAGGCAAGCCTTTCATGCAGCGGCCTTGAGGAGCAGGGCTGGACGTGCTATAAGGGGGGGGTCCTGTTCATAGCCGGGCAACGCAGTTGGCGCTGAGAGGGAGAGGGCAGCTTCGCGCTGGCGAATG
>JGI24422J19971_10000234_pt1 | contig 29160 bp, 18 predicted proteins | sample DeeMarSWOR152_54_FD_19971 | JGI IMG/M metagenome (IMG submission 19971) | reverse complement strand
ACAGCCCTCCAGGCATTCTCTCCCGAAATATACTCTATGAAACCATGGACTTTCTTGTCTGTTTCATCATAGAGAACTTTGATCTTCAGCCCTTCTGAAAATCGTTTTTTCAGCCAATCCCGTTTTATTCTGTATCCCTCATTTTTAGGGTTGAGAAAACAGGTCGGAGGGTATTCTTCTATGTTCTCAAGGTTGACATCAATTATCTTAGGTTTCATTTTTCAAATCCTTAGACAGGCCACACGTATCCCTTCTCTGGAATTTCTATTTTGACTAGCTTCAACCTGATGTTGCAATAAAATGTCTCTAAAAATGTGACCTCTATCTGGTCTTTCCTATTTATCCTTTCTTCAGAACTTTTGATGTCCCACTTGAGCGGCTCGATGGCTTTGCCTTCGGCATTGACTTCGATCTCGCCCGCCTGACCATCCTTCTTCATTTCCGTTTCCGAGATGAACCTCAAGATGATCTTCTCCATGTTTCCTTTTACTTTTTGGCCGGGCGGAGGGATTTGCGCTTCTTCAGCCAGCGCTCCCTCAGACGCACAGAATCCAGGCCGAGCAGATTGCCTTTGGAGAACGGATTTTTTCCCGTGCATTTAAAACTCAGGGTGTGCTTCCCGGGATCGAGGACATAACTTCCGAGATAGTAATCCTTGACAAGGATCTCTTTAGCGTAGAAATCCGTCGCTCCTCTTGTGTTCCAGTCAGGGTAGCCTTCCAGCTCGGTAACATCCTTCCCGTCGAGAAAAATGCGGTAGGTCCCGTAATCCGGCGCGTGGGTCAGGCGCAGAACCAGACCCCTGAGCTCTTTTTTTTCAACCTGGAAATCGAGCTCCAGGGAGGGATTATCGACCGAAGGAATGAACAGGACCTGGCCTTCCCCTGTCCAATCATATCCTTTCTGTAGCTCGACCTTTCCTCCGGAGGCCCGGGCCGTTGGAATCATATTCTTGCCTTCGATAATGATATCCAGGTTGGGGAACATCCTCTCCTTGAGAGACGGCAGGGTCGTGAAGCGCTTGGGTTGGCCAACCTGATACCAGAAGGCGACAGTGGCCATGTCATCCTCTCTCTCTACGTGGCCATCGATCTCACCGGTCTCGGTCTCATCTGCCGAGATCCAGCCCGTGTGTTCGATCTCAAAGCGGATTGATTTTTGAAAGCGGACCGGGTCAGTGATATGCCAGCGGTAAAGTGTGTATCTTACCCCCAGATCGCTGGGATCGGCGCTCATGTAGGTGCATCCAAAATAGGGGAACAGGCATTCGTTCAATCCCCAGGCGCAGAGAAAATAGTCTTCAGTCCCGGTCCCCTGGATGGTCGGCTTCGTGTCGCCGTCGATATAGACCCGGGCATCCCCTTCGCCAAACCAGAACGGGGAACGGGAGCGGGCTGACATGACCGTTCCCACATAGTGTCCCTGGCCTTCCGCTTCCAGGATGAGATAATCTTTCGCGGGGCTCTCGGGGAATTCCTGCCGGTACTGGGCACAGAAATAGGCTGTATCTTTGGGCAGGCTGTCATATTCAGTGTAGTCGATCTGGTAATAGAAGCTGCGGACATTCTTTTCGCCCTCATTGGTCACCGTGATCTTCCCTCGCTTGAAGAAGGGCATCTGCCAGTAGCAGTTGTAGCCGTCGCCCCCTTCGACCAGCACCGGGATGGAACGGATCTCCCGCCGCAGCCCAAACCCGGCTCCGAAGAAATCCCCCAACGGAGCCTCGGCAGCAGGATTTTTCCCCTCATCCCAGTACATGCGCAGCACGATCTCATCAGGGCGGGCCGAGCCGTATTTCTCCAGCCAATTGGGCCGGGCGTCATTAAAAGTCAGCCAGATATGGTTGATGACTGCGGGACCGGTTATATCGGCGAGAACCATGGTCTCTCCCGGCTGGATATAAGTCCGCCGGTCGTAATTGCTGTTGAAATCTGGATCAGACGATGTCACCGCTTTTGAGCGGCCCTTCTTTACTCGGGTCAGGTCTGACATCAAGCCGCCGGCACTCTCCTGGGTCATGCCCTGCAAGGCAAACACAAGAGTGAAAAGTAAAAATATGATGATTCTTTTTGATCTCATGAGACCTCTCCTTCGAAAGTGGATTTTGTACGAAAGAGTGTTTTTTAGACCTGCTTCTTAGGGATATAGTTCAATTCTGTGCTCGTCGCTTTTTCCCCCACCCTTCGAAGACCGAGTAGACAACGGGAACAATAACCAGAGTGATGAGTGTTGAACTGAGCAGTCCTCCGATGACAGCCCTGGCCATCGGGGCTTGGGCTTCTCCACCCTCGGAGAGCCCGAGAGCCAGGGGAAACAGAGCCATGATGGTGGTGGTGGCGGTCATCAAAATCGGGCGAAGCCTGCGTCGGCCGGCCTCTTCAATAGCTTCTCGAAGCGGCATTTTATCCCGGCGGCGAAGGAGGTTGGTGTAGTCCACCAGGAGTATAGCGTTGTTGACCACGATCCCTCCCAGCATGATACAACCGATGTAAGATTGGACATTGAGCGTGGTGTTGGTGAGAAACAGCATGAGGATGACTCCTATAGCAGCCAGAGGAATGGAGAACATCACCACAAAAGGATCGCGGAGCGATTCATAAAGGGAGGCCATAACCATGTAGACGAGCATCAAAGCCAGGATGAGGCCGAGTAACAATTCCCGGAAGGCCTTCTGCTGCTCTTCGTAGTCGCCGGTGAAGAGAATGCTGAAATCCCTGGGCACGGGAAGAGCCCTTAGCTCCTCGCGAATATCGGCAATGATCGAACCCATGTCTCTCCCGCTGATGTTGGCCGATACGGTGACAGTGCGCTCTTGGTCTTTGCGCTGGATCTGGACAGGGCCGCTTCTGGGCTGCACACTGACCACATTCCTCAGCATGACAGGCTGTCCATCGGTGTTGGTCAGAGTCAAATCCAGGATATCCTCCAGGCTCATTTGTTCGGCATCCTGGACAATTACCCGTATCCAGAATTCGTCCCCAGCTTCTCGATAGTTGCTGGCGCGCGTTCCGGTGAGAAATGTTTGAAGGGTGTATGCGATCTGAGAAACAGTGAGCTTCATATCAGCAGCCTTCTGGCGGTCGATGACGATGATTTCCTCCGGTGAGCCGGTCTCGCGGCTGACCTGGGCGTCAGTGACTCCTTCAACCTTCTCCACCAAAGACTCGACCTGATTGGCCAGGGTATCGGCGATTTCCAGGTCATATCCTCTTATTTCTATCTGGACCTGGTCTCCGCCGCTGGTGCCCATCCTGAGGAGAAAGAAGCCCTGTCCTGTCCTTAACCGTGTTCTTAATCCCGGAATGCCCTCAAGCTTTCCTCTGAGGCTGGCTGCAATTTCTTCGCTGGACCTTGACCGCTGAGATTGGGGTGCCAGAGAAATCCTCATTTCTCCGACGTGAGAACCGCTTCCACGGAAGCTCGACCCTCCTATGCGCTCGATCATGCTGTTTATTTCAGGAACATTGTTCTCGACGATAGCTGCAATAGTCCTGAATTTTTCATCCATGATTCCCAGGCGCGTGCCGATTTCCATCTCTCCGCTGACCCGTACCTCTCCCTCATCTGCCGACGGCATGAATTCCGTGCCCACAAGAGGGATGAGGGCAAGACTTCCTATGAATAGCAAAAAGGCTATCCCCAGCACAACAAGGCGGTGATTCAGCGCATAATGGAGCAGTTCTTTGTAGAAGTTCTCCAGGTTAATAAAAAATTGCCCGCTTTTTTGATACAGTTTAAGAGCCAGTGATTGTTTTGTTGAATTAGCCAGTTTTGTGATCCGAAGGACCTTACTGGAAAGCATGGGAACGAGAGTGAGGGCCACGATCAGGGAGCACAAAAGGGCAAAAGCGATGACATAGGAAAGCTGTCTGAACATGATCCCTGACATGCCTCTGAGGAAGATCAAAGGAAGAAAAACAGCCAGGGTGGTCAGGGTGCTGGCGATGATCGCAGAGGTGACTTCTCCGGTGCCGTTGATGGCTGCCGGGATAGGTTTCTCACCGGATTCCTGAATCCTGTATATATTTTCCAGGACGACAATGGCGTTGTCGACCAGCATGCCAATTCCAAGGGCAAGCCCTCCCAGCGTCATGATGTTCAAAGTGAATCCGCCGAAGTAGATCAGGGCAAAGGTAGCAATGATTGAGATGGGGATAGCCGTGGCGATGACGGACGTGCTCCGAAAACTGCGCAGGAAAAACAGCAGGACCAGAACGGCCAGCAGCCCTCCATAGACGGCAGCTCTGCCCACATTCGAAATAGAACTCTGGATGTACTTGGATGAATCGATGATGGGTACGAGGGTGATTTGAGGGATGTCGCGCTGGACAAGCTCCATCTCTTTCAAGACAGCTTGAGCGACCTCCACCGTGTTTTTACCCGATTGTTTGCTTATGGAGAGTCGAATTCCCGGTTTTCCGTTGACCCGGACTATCCGCCTGACCTTCTGCCAGGAGTCCTCCACAGTGGCGATTTCTTTGATCTGTATCGGGACGCCGTCCCTGATGGCAATCACTGTGTCGCGAATCTCATCAAGGTTTGTGTAAACACCCGGAGTACGGATGAGGACCTCAAAATTGCCCCGCTCTATGGTACCAGCCGGCACGTCCACATTTTCGGACCTGATTTTATTGAGGATCAGGTCTAACGGCAGTCCGAGGGCTTTGATCTTGTCCTGTTGAAGGTTGACATGTATCTCCCGTTCCAGACCTCCCCAGATATCCAGGGAAGCCACTCCTGGCACCCGCTCGATACGGTACTTGATCTGATCATCGATGATGCGCCGTGTCTGAACAGGGTCCAGGTCAGACGATGCACCTAAGATTAGGATAGGGAAGCTTGCCGGGTCAAATTTGCGAAGCCTTGGCCGCTCGACTTCTTCCGGGAGAGAGGAGATGATTCGGTCCAAGCGGTCCCGGATATCGTTGGAAGCTTCCTCCAGGTCAGTCCCCCACGCAAAAGAGACACGCACCATGCTGCTGCCCTCGGAAGAAGTGGATGAGATCTCCTCTACACCTGGCACAGCAGCCATGGCTTCCTCGATCCGACGGGTTATCAGTTCTTCCATTTCTTCAGGGCTGGCATTGCCGTAGGAGGTGAAAAGACTGAGGGTGGGGAAGGTTATATCCGGCATGAGGTCTATCGGAAGACGGGTAAAGGACACGAAGCCGAGTATGATCACGATCAAAAAGATCATGACGGTAAAAATCGGGTGGTATACTGAAAATCGAGACAGATTCATCTTTGTTCTCCTGGTTTCAGCTCAGGAGCGTCCTTTTCATCCTGGGGAGAAGCATGTTCAGGCAGGATGATCGGGCTTCCATCGGCGAGCAGATGCTGGCCCAGCGTCACCACAAAGCCAGAGAATGAGGGGGGATCGACAATCTCTGCCCGTTCACTGTTGAATATGCCGACTTTGACAGGCACGAATCGAACGATGCTATTATCCATATCCACTAAAAACACTCCTTGTCGGTTGTCCCTGTTGACGACAGCACTCACCGGAACCACGGTGGCGTCGTCATGGATTGCATACTCCACTTGGACACTTACGAACATTCCGGGTTTGAAGAGCTCCTCCGGGTTGGGAATCTCGATTTCGATTCTTGCCTCCCTGGATGTTTCTTGAAGAAGAGGCGCGATGCGGACGATTTGGCCGGATGCAGCTTTATCAGGAATGGCATCCGTGCTGATGAATGCGTTTTGCTCTTTTTTTATCCGGAAGTAGTCTTTATCCGTGATGTGGATTACGGCCAGCAAGGGATCGATCTCGAGGATGGAGAGGATCGGGGCATTGGCTGTAAGCATGGTCCCCTCATGGACGAACCTCTCTCCAACGACCCTGGAATTGCTCCCGTCTTCCCATGTGGCTCTTATTTTCGTGTAGGAGAGACGAACTTTGGCTGCTTCCAGGGAGGCTTTTCTGTGTGCCACCTGGGCCTGGGCAACCTTGTATCTGGATTCCTGCGTTGTGAAGGCCCCTTTCGCCGCATCTAGCTCAGAATCAGCGGATATGCCTCTTTTATGAAGTTCCTGGATACGTTCCAATTCCCGCTGGGCGACGTTCAAGGAGCTCAGTGACTCTTCGAGATTGGCTTGAGCCACCTGCAAGTCTGCCTCAGCCTGACGGACCTGCTGGCTGTATTCTTCATCATCGAGTTCTGCGATCAACTGATCACGCGTGACCCTGTCCCCGATATTGACCATGAGTTTTTCCAGTCTTCCTGAGATTTTGGGGGCAATTATGAATTGAGACTTGGGAACCAGAGTTCCTGTGAAGTTCCCATAATCCCGAATCGTGGTTTTTTCAATAGCTGTGATCTCCACGGCTACAGGCGCTGCCTGGTTCTGAATGCTCGGCCCCTGGCTGGCTTTAAAAACTCTTTGATAGACCTGCCAGCTGACCAGCCCGATAATGATGGCAGCAACAACTATCAGTATGACCTTTCTTTTTTTCACCTTTTACCTCCATAATCTTCTCCGCTCTGATAACGACTTCCGTGCTTGTTTTCTTTATCTGCGTCGATCAATGCATTTGGATGATACATGATAAAAAGCACTACTTATCTCAGCGCAATGTCAGAAAATTTTATGTTTTTAGTTGTAAAGGTTGTTCCCATAACCCTGTCCAAATTGGCCACCGAAAGAATATAATCGACCATTGCCCTCAACTCAGTGCTCTGGGCATCCGCTGCATCTCTTTGATACTGAAGGAGGAAGAAGTTCGTAGATTTGCCGACTCTAAATTTCTCCTGCTCTGCTTCCAGCTTTTTTCTGGCCAGTTCACGTGCCGCTTTATAGGCCTGGACTCTCTGGTAATTGGTCTCGACAGCTCTCACGGCTGTAGTGATTTCCAAGAACACCTGTTGCTCCGTATCTTTTAAATTCAAAAGAGCCTGGTCCAGGCTGATTTTTGCCTGGGCGTACTCAGCCCTCGACAGTATGGTATTCAAAGGTACATCCAGAGTCAATCCGATTGACCAGTTGTCATAATCGAAGCGGAGAGCTTCTTCGAACGCCTCAGTAGCTCCCCCAGGAATTGTTCCCACGACAATCCTAGTGAAAGGATCATCGTTTTGGTAGAGAATTCGGGTTCCCGAAACACCAGGGGTCCAGTAGGAGGCGCGGAGGTTCAGCTCAGGGAGGAGCTGATTCCTTGCATATTTTGCATTGAACTCCTTGGTGTCTATATCTGTTCTGATTGACTTGAGGTCTGGCCGGTTTTCCAGAGCTGTGACCAGAGCCTCATCGAGAGTTATTTCTCTTTTTTCCAAAGTGGGGCTGTCGCTGGGTATGATTTCTATGTTTTTTCCGTTTTCTGATGCAGATAGGTTGATGATTGTTTTCAGCCGGTCTTCGTTGTTCTTAACCGATGCTTCGGCGGCCAGGATGTCTGCTTCCCGGGTGGCCACTTCAGATTCGGCCGTATAGATTTCTATTGGAGGCATAGTCCCCACCTCGATTTTCCTCTGGTTTTCTTCCAGCAGGTCACGGGCCAATTGGAGGGATTGCCTTTGGACTTTCAGGTTCTCGATGCTGTAGACCAAGATCCAATAGGCCGCCTCAACACTGTATATCGTATCCAGGAGAGTCTGTTGAAACTGGTTTTCGGAGATTTCCCTGTTGTTCTTGGCCACGATGATCTCTCTGCGGCTGATCTTATACCCGAGATTTTTGAGAAGGGGCTGGGTGAAGTCAAAGGTTATCGTGCTTCCAAACCTGGGATTGATGGTCTGAAATCTCCTGTTGGTCTCATTCATGTATGTACTGAGAGATATATTGAATATACCTCCAGTTGGAATGATTTGATTCAAAGACACTGCGTAGTCTCTGTAGGTCCCTATGACTCGATCTGAAGCATCAATCCAGGATGAAGAAGTGGTGTTTGTTTCTCGATTGTTAAAACTGACAGAAAAAGTGGGCATGAATTTTTCGTTGGCTCGAGATACGGAGAGGTCCGCCATCTCCGGGTTTAGGACTTCAACGGCAACACGAAGATTATTCTTCATGGCGCCGATTATGCAGTCTTCGAGGGAAAGAGATTTCCTGTTTTGCTGAGCAGGTAAGCCGCAAGTCAAGATGAAAATCAGAAAAACGAAAGCGGCAGTGATTCGCTTCATCATTGTGTTCCTCCTCCATATTTTATATTCATTTGCTTCATTACGCTATCTCTATGAGTATAAGACAACATGTGCAAAATATGAATAGATTATTAATGAAAAAAATGCTTGAAAAGCGAGGATTGTGAATTTTTATTTTCAAGAAAACCGTTGTAAAAATACAATATTTTTTATATAAAATGGCTTATCTTATGGTTGAACAGCCGCACACCGCAGACAAAACAATGGCTTATTCCGATTTTAAACATTGTTTCAGCACAAACTTAATCCAATCCAGGAGGTAAGGGATGGCTCTGTATTTTAAGAAAGCGTTTCGAGTGATACTCCTTATCTGTCTTATGTTGAGCGTTTCGGATGTCTTCTTTTCCCAGAGTACAGAGGAAAAGCTGATTAAGGATCTCAAATGGCGCAATGTCGGGCCAGCCAACATGATCGGCCGCATCTCGGATTTTGAGGCTCTGGATAGCGACTTCACTCAGGTTATCTGCGCCAGCGCTTCCGGAGGCGTCTGGAAATCCGTGAACGCTGGCACGACTTGGGAGCCGATTTTTGACAAATATGGCTCTGCCTCCATCGGAGACGTGGCCTTTTTCCAGAAAAACCCGAATATCATCTGGGTGGGCACAGGCGAAGAATGCTGCCGGAACAGTATTGCCTGGGGCGATGGCATCTATAAATCCACTGATGGAGGCAAAACATTCGTCCGAATGGGCCTAGAAGATACCCATACCATCGGCCGGGTCATCACCCATCCGACCAATCCTGATATCGTCTACGCGGCAGCGACCGGACACACCTGGGGGTATTCCGGAGACCGCGGTTTGTTCAAAACGACGAACGGCGGGAAGACCTGGCAGAAACTTACCAAAGGACTGCCCGATGACGGAAAAACCGGGGCTATCGACCTGGTCATGCATCCGACCAACCCGGATATCCTCTATGTCAGTTTCTGGCAGAGACTGCGCCAGCCCTGGCGATTCGATTCCGGAGGGCCGAACAGCGGTATTTTCAAAACCACAGACGGCGGAAAGAACTGGAACAAGCTGACTCGGGGGCTTCCCAGCGGTGACCTGGGCCGGATCGGGCTGGCCATTTCCCGCAGCAACCCCAGGGTGCTGATGGCGGTGGTCGAGCACAGCTATCAACCTCAGAGGACGATCCGGGAAGGCCAGACGCAGAAACCCAATCCCGATTACGAAGATATGACAAAGCTGGGGACCGGGATCTACAGGTCCGAAAACGGCGGGAATACATGGAAATACATGAACCGGATAAACGTCCGGCCGTTCTACTACAGCCATATCTACATCAACCCGTTTGACGACAAGCTTGTCTATTATCTGGCGACCAGCATGCAGGCTTCTGAAGACGGCGGAAAAACGTTTAAGCAAATAAGCGGGTTGCATCCCGATTTCCACACCATGTGGCTTGACCCGACCAATAAGAACCGGTTCTATGTGGGACAGGACGGGGGTGCATCCCTCACCCATGATCACGGTGAGACCTGGATTTTCTTCGACAACCTCTGCCTGTCGCAGTTTTATGCAGTGAGCGCAGATATGCGCGATCCCTACTATGTTTACGGAGGTTTGCAGGACAACGGCACCTGGTGCGGTCCCAGTATGAGCCGGGAAGGCATGATCCTCACCGATTTCTGGTTCAACATCAGCGGCGGGGACGGGTTCCACACCCAGAATGACCCGACTGACTGGCGCATTGTCTACTGCGAGAGCCAGGGCGGGAATATCCAGCGGGCGAACGTGGAGACACGGGAGACCACTCGGATCAGGCCTTCAGCCCAGAATACCTATAACTGGAAAGAGCACCTTCCAAAGACTAGCCGGGAGGAAAGCCGGGATCAGGCGCAGCAGCAACAGCCAAGCATGTTTGGACGCATTAGGTCTCCTTTCCGCTTTAACTGGAGCTCGCCCATCATCATTTCTCCCCACAACCCAAGCACAGTTTATTTCGGTGGAGATCATCTCTTCAAGTCGGTGGACCGCGGCGACCACTGGCTGATCATCAGCCCTGACCTTTCGACCAACGACCCGGAGAAATACAGCCAGCCCACCGGCGGTATCACTCTGGATCAGACGGGAGCGGAGACGCACTGCACCATCATCACCATATCCGTATCCCCGCTCACTCCGGGATTTATCTGGGTCGGAACGGATGATGGCAATGTCCAGCTGACGCGAGATGGCGGAGGGACGTGGACCAACGTGAGAGAAAACGTTCCGGATGTCCCCCAGGGAATCTGGGTCAGCCGCGTCGAAGCCTCCCGTTTTAATGAGGGCACCTGCTACCTGACCTTTGACGGACACCGCAGCGATAATTTCCACCCCTACGTGTTCAAGACTACGGATTACGGCCAAACCTGGACCAACATCACCGGGAACCTTCCGGATGGAGGTCCGGTCTATGTCATCCGCGAAGACCTGAAGAACAAGAACCTGTTGTTTGTGGGGACAGAATTTGCCGTGTTCTTCTCCTTGGACGGAGGCAAAAACTGGGCCAACCTCAGCCTCAACATGCCGACAGTGGCTTTTCATGATCTGGTAATCCATCCCCGGGATAATGACCTGATCGCGGGGACGCACGGCCGCGGCATATGGATTCTGGACGACATCTCGCCGCTCCAGCAGGCCTCGGATAAGATTCTATCCTCAGAGGCATTTCTTTTCGAGAACGATCGGCCCGGTACTCACTGGCTGAGCCTGGAGAGAGGAGGATACGGCCGAGGCAACCTTTATTTTGCAGGAGAAAATCCTCTATCAGGTGCGGTGATCAACTTTTATCTCAAGGACAAACCGTCCGGACCGGTTGAGGTCGAGATCACGGATGCCACAGGAAACCTCATGACCACCTATGCCCTCAAGGATGTTGAGGCAGGGATCAATCGTTTGATGTGGGACATGCAGTTTGATCCCCCGGCGGAGCAGCTGAAACAGAACCTCGACCGGATGCAGCAGATGATGGAAAGGATCCTTCAGAGACCTGAAGTGGAAGAACAACAGAAGAAAGCCGTGGAAAAGGCGTTTGAACAGCTCAAGCAGCCCGGCCTCACTTACAGGGAAGCGGTGGCGATTCAAAGAGAAGCCTTTGAGTCGATGGGCTTCGGCCGCTATATGCGTTTTAGAGGCGGTTTTGGCCGGGGAACGGGAGCGGCTGTCGCCGAGCCTGGAACCTATGCCGTGAAGCTCACGGTTAACGGCAAGACGTATACAGGGAAGACCTCCGTTCGACAGGATCCCATGCTGAAGGAGTAACTAGGCCACTATTTTTGACAGGCTCTCCGAGCTGAGAAAAAAACATAAAATAATATATCATTGCGAGTGAAAAGAAGAAGTCTTGCCTAAAATCATCCTGAGTTGGAAATAATTGTTCAGGCGAGGCGTAGCCATATCATCCTCCAAGGCTTGTCAAGCCTGATCGAGGATATTCTGGAAAGCCTTCAGAAGCATCAGGGATTTGCTGCCCCTGAAGCCAAAATTCATGCCTTGAACCATTTGCCAGATTTTTCTTTCCTATAATCTGATTCTCCCCCTGCAGGAAATTCCTTCTGGATTCTTAGAACGGATCGGAATTGGCAGATGCTGGCAATCGGGTAACTCAGAAACCAGATGTTTTGAAAATCATCGATATGGATTATTTAATTTTCGCTTAATAGGATATACGGGTGCCAAGGAATAAATTTTTAAAATCCAGCCTCCAGCCCTTGACAATCGAAGAGGTTAAATGTATAAATATTCGATAATATGTATAAATATACGTATCAATGGAGAATCTCGCCAGGCCGGAGGAGTAGGAATGAATAAAGTTGTTTTAGCATTCTCGGGTGGATTGGACACTTCTATCATATTGAAATGGCTCGTTAATAAAGGCTATGAGGTGATAGCTTTCGTAGCTGATGTGGGCCAGGACGATGACTTTGAGGAAATCGAGAAAAAAGCTGTGCATATTGGGTCCTCAAAGGTCTTCATAGAAGATTTGAGGACAGAATTCGTAACCGACTTTATATTTCCGGCGATTAAAGCCAATGCCATATACGAAGGCAGGTATCTGCTGGGAACATCTCTCGCTCGGCCGCTGATCGCAAAGAGGCAGGTGGAGATTGCAAACGAGGAGAGGACTGACTATGTCGCCCATGGAGCTACAGGCAAGGGCAACGACCAAGTCAGGTTTGAATTGACCTATTATGCTTTGAAACCTGATGTTAAGGTCATTTCACCATGGAAAGAGCCGGAATTCTTGGCTGAATTCAAAGGGCGATCTGATATGATCAATTATGCAAAAAAGCACCGCATCCCCATAAAGGCAACAACAGCAAAACCCTACAGTGAGGATTCAAACCTTCTGCATATCAGCCATGAAGCGGGGATACTTGAAGACCCGAAAAAGTCGCCAGATAAAAGTGTATTCACCTACACAAAATCTCCAAAAGATGCTCCTGATAGAGAAACAAACATAGAGATTCATTTTAAGGATGGAATTCCTGTCAAAGTCGTTAACCAGAATGACGGGACGGAAAAGGTAAAACCCCTTGAATTGTTCATTTATCTCAATGAACTCGGCAGCGAGAATGGAATTGGTCGGGTTGATATAGTCGAGAACAGGTTCATCGGGATCAAGTCACGCGGCGTTTACGAGACTCCGGGAGGAACGATACTCAGGATTGCCCATATGGACATTGAAGGCATAGCCATGGATAAAGAGGTCATGCGTCTCAGAGACATGCTCACCCCGAAGTTCTCAGAGCTTGTCTACAATGGATTCTGGTTCAGTCCAGAGATGGACTTTTTGATGTCAGCGTTTGATAAAAGCCAGGAAGTTATTGATGGAGTTGTCTATTTATCCCTTTACAAGGGTAATGTGACAGTATTGGGAAGAGAGTCTCCCAGTTCGTTATATGACCAAGAGCTCTCAAGCATGGACATAGAAGGCGGATTTAACCAGCTTGACTCAAAAGGATTCATCAACATCCATGCGGTGAGGCTGAAGGCTCACCACGCCATCCTCGAAAAACAAGGTGTCTGGCCGATGCCGTACATGAAGAAGAAAGAAAAGGAGAAAGCAAATGTTTAAGAGTCAATTTAAAGAGATCATGGATCGATTTAACAGGAATGGAACTCATCCAGATTATCCTGTACAGAAAGTCTATGACAGGGAAGAGTTGGGCAAAACAGGGGGATCAAACATGATGCTTGATCTTCCTGCACTGGTCGTGTACGAACAGAAAGAGGACGGCAAAATTCCTCATATAGGGATTGTCTTTGCTCTGGCGAATAGCGTGGATGGAGCCCGCATTCAAGTGATTTCTGAGTATGAAGGAGAGGTCATGTGTCATGCTTTAGAGGAATCTCCTTCTGGGAATAAGCCGGCTTATTTGTTGATGAAAAAGCATTTAATGATGAAGAATGTGCCTTGAGGAAAATGAAACTCTGGCAAAAAGGCATTGAGTTGGACAGGCAGGTTGAAGAATTTACGGTGGGGGATGATCCTCTATTGGATTTGGAGCTTGTAGAATATGACTGCAAAGCCAGCATTGCTCATGCACAGATGTTAAAAAAGATGGGGATCTTGGACGCCAAGGAGATGAAGGAGCTGGAAACTGAATTGTGGAACATCATCAAGCTGAGCCAGAGGAAAAAGTTCGAAATCAAGACAGAGGATGAGGACTGTCACACGGCTATAGAAAATCACCTCAAAAAGAAATTAGGAAAGACAGGTGAAAAGATACACACCGCACGTTCGAGGAATGACCAGGTTTTGACAGCCATAAGGCTTTACAGCAAGGATAAGCTCGAGCAAACGGAAACCTGTTTATTGGACCTGATAAAAATTCTGAAAAAGTCCAGCATGAAGCATAGGAACATCCAGATGCCTGGTTACACTCACTCAAGAAAAGCGATGCCTTACACGGTGGGAAAATATTTCGAAGCATTTGTGGCAACACTTGAAGATGATCTGCTGCTACTTAAATTGGCTTATAAAATGAATGACCGGAATCCGCTCGGAAGCGCTGCTGGCTTCGGTGTGGATCTTAAGGTTGACAGGAATGTGACTACCAAGCTTTTGGGCTTTGGCCAAACGCAGAACAACGAGCTCTACTGTCAGAACAGCAGGGGAAAATTTGAGAGCATCACTGTGTTTGCTTTAAGTCAGATCATGCTGGACTTGAAGAGATTGGCAAACGACTTGATCCTGTTCAGTAGGGATGAGTTTGGATATTTTCATTTGCCTGATGGATTCTGTACGGGCAGTTCCATAATGCCTCACAAAAAGAATCCGGATGTTCTGGAGGTGGTACGAGCAAGATCCGCTTTGATAAATTCATATTATTTCCAAATCATTGAGATAATCACAGGGCTTCACTCTGGATACAGCCGCGATCTGCAGCTGACCAAGGGGCCTTTAATGAAAGGATTCAGGGTAACACTGGAAACGATTAGAATAATGAAACTGGTTATGGCTCATTTGGAAGTCAACACGGAGAAATGTCAAAAGGCGTGCACCGAGGAGATTTACTCGGCCGGGAAGGCCCTTGGTTTAGTCAAAAAGGGGATTGCTTTCAGGGAAGCCTATCGAAAAGTTGCCAAAGACCTGTGATATGAAGTGGAATTAGCAAATCTGATGCTCTTTTAGGCTTATCCGGGCTGATCATCTCCATAGTAAAATGAGATATTTGACTATTCTCTTGCCGTTGTCTCTAATAAAAAAATAAACTCATTTTCCACAAATTTTCTATTTTTAATAGAATCTGTGATTACCAGTACGGTGTCGTCCCCTGCAATCGTTCCTAAGATTTCTTTGCGTTCAAGACGGTCTACAAGCTCTGCAACTCCGTTGGCATTGCCTGGAGATGTTTTTATCAGAATCAGGTTGTTTGTACTCCTGATATGTATGACAAAATTTTCAAACAGGACCCTTAGCTTATCCCAAAGGAGTCCTTGAGGGACTTTTTCAGTCAGTTCATATTTAAACATTCCTGGCCTTATCCTCACTTTGACGGCTCCGAGCTCCTGAATGTCTCTCGATATTGTTGCCTGTGTGGTTTCGATGTGGTATTTTTTCAGCTCATCCAGAAGTTGAACCTGGTCGCTGATCTCCTGTTCATGAATTATTTTTTTCAATAACAGGTGCCGTTCTTTTTTTGAAATTTCATTCATATTAATTGTATGATAATACATTTTATTCAAAGCCTGTCAAGAAAGACGCATTTTTCCCTGATATTCCGCCTGTCGGATATATAATGTCCACGTCGAATGGAATAGAGCTTCTCTGTTTTTTTATGCTCAATCTAAGCTCCCTATCCGTTGCTTTGTCCTAGTCTTATGCAAGTATAAGTGAAGCCGCATTTTGTTTTTGACAATGATATGGAGTTCTGTTAAGTTTTGCTTAAAATACTGTAATCTTAATGATTGTGGGGAGTTCAGATGGAAAAAACAACCAGTTTTAAACTCAACGGGAAAAATGTGCGGTTGACCACGTCTCCAGACCGCATGCTGTTATGGGTTTTGCGGTCTGATCTGGCCCTCACCGGCACCAAATACAGTTGTGGGGAGGGATTCTGTGGAGCCTGCACAGTCCTCGTCAATAACGAGGCTGTCCTGTCCTGTCAGTATCCTGTCCAAAATGTGAATGGAAAAGAAGTCCTCACCATTGAAGGACTCCAAAAGAACGGAGAGCTTCACCCCCTGCAGACCGCATTCATCCAGCATAATGCTCTTCAGTGTGGATTTTGCACTCCCGGTATGATCCTGAAAGCGTACAGTCTGTTATTGAAGAATCCGCGACCTTCATCCCGGGAGATCGTTGAGGACATGGAGGGCTATCTTTGCCGCTGCGGGAGCTATAACCGCATTATTCAGGCTATCCAGAACGCAGCCCAGACGATGAAAGGACGGATATCATGAAAGACGATGAATATATTCCTTTTGATCTAGGCCAAAGTGAGAATCCGGTCACGCTCGACCGCCGTGAATTTCTCAAGCTTCTGGGAGGGGGAATCATCGTCTCTTTCTCAATGGGCGATCTTTTTGCGCTCCAAGAGAGACAGTGGGGCAGAGCATATCCGGAAGATTTCAACGCCTATCTCAGGATCGGAGAAGACGGCCGGGTCTCATGCTTCACGGGCAAGATCGAGATGGGGCAGGGAGTTGTGACCTCATTCGCCCAGATGCTGGCCGAGGAGCTCGATATTCCCTTAAACATCGTGGATATGGTCATGGGCGATACCGCACTCTGTCCCTGGGACGCCGGGACCTTTGGTTCCCGGAGCACAAAATATTTCGGTCCTCCCTTGAGACAGGCTGCCGCGGAAGCCAGGGCTGTTCTCATCGAGCTGGCTGCAGAACATCTCCGCACCGGTCCAGAGAGCTTGGCGGCCAAAGACGGCATCATTTTCATGAAGAAAGATCCAGCGAAAAAGGTCTCCTATGCTCAGCTGGCCAAAGGTAAAACAATTGAACGACATCTCGAGAAAAAGCCTGCCATCAAGCATTATTCCAAGCACACGATTTCGGGCATACCGACAGACCGTCTGGACAGCAGACAGAAAGTCACTGGAGAAGCCAAATTTTCCGGAGACATCCGCGTACCAGGAATGCTTTTTGCCAGGATATTGAGACCGCCGGCTCACGGAGCAAAGCTCACCAGCATCGACACTTCTGCTGCCGAAAAAATCAAAGATGTTCAGATCATCCGGGATAATGACCTGGTCGCCGTTCTCCACCAGCACCGTGATGTGGCCGATGAAGCTCTGGGTTTGATCAAAGCCCGATTCGAAGAGCCCGAGGTCAAGGTGGACAACTCAAATATATTTCAGCACCTGAAGGAGTCCGCGTCTGATGGAAATGTCGTCGCTGAAGCGGGGAATTTGGGGGAAGGGAAGAGTCTGTCCAACCAGGCATTCGAAGCGGAATACTACAACCATTATGTCGCCCATGCCCCTACGGAGAACCACACGGCTGTGGTCAAGATTGAAGGAGATAAAGCCACGGTCTGGGCGTCTACCCAGGCACCCTTCAGGGCTCAGGGAGAAGTGGCTCGGGTTCTGGATTTTCCTTCCCAGAATGTCCGCGTCATCACGCCTTTTGTGGGGTGTGGTTTTGGCGGAAAAAACCAGGGGCAGCAGATAGTCGAGGCTGCCCGGCTGGCTAAGTTGAGCGGAAAACCAGTCCAGGTTGCCTGGAGCAGGAAAGAGGAATTCTTTTATGATACATTCCGGCCGGCAGCTGTCATCCAGATTCGGTCCGGTCTCAACAGCTCCAATCAAATCGTACTCTGGGAATATCACAATTACTTTGCCGGGAGCAGAAGCTCCGAGCCTTTTTACAGCATCCCTCACCACCGCGTTCTTTCTTACGGAGGATGGGGAGGCAGAGGCAGCGCCGGCAGTGTCCATCCGTTCGGTGTTGGCGCCTGGCGTGGCCCGGGCAGCAACACCAATGTCTTTGCCATAGAATCCCAGATCGATATCATGGCCGAGGCAGCCGGGATGGATCCCCTTGAGTTCCGGTTGCATAACTTAACAGATGAAAGAATGAAAAGAGTTCTGCGGGCCGCTGCAGAGAAGTTCGGGCACTCCTTCTCCAAAGCGCCCAGCGGCAAGGGATACGGAATCGCCTGCACGGATTATCTGGGTACGTACCTGGCCACGATGGCTGAAATCAAGGTTAACAAAAGGACAGGCGAGGTTCGGGTGGAACGGGTGGTCTGCGCTCAAGACACGGGCGAAGTCATCAATCCCGAAGGAGTCCGGATGCAGATCGAGGGCTGTATCGTCATGGGGCTTGGCTACTGCTTCACTGAAGAGATCCGTTTCAGAGGCGGCAGGATTCTGGATGAGAACTTCGATACCTACGAGATTCCTCGCTTTTCCTGGCTGCCGAAGATCGAGACCGTACTGGTCGATAATCCGGAATTGGCTCCTCAAGGATGTGGCGAGCCGGCCATCACCTCCATGGGAGGTGTGATCGCCAACGCGGTCTATGATGCTCTGGGAGTCAGGTTGTTTGTGCTCCCGATGACACCGGCCCGGATAAAAGAAGCCTTAGCTAAAGAGCAGGGTTCCTCCCGTGATAAAAGCCGGAGCAGTCCTGTATCGCTTCTTTAAATTTCCTGTTCTCTATTTTGACTGTTACTTTTTAAAAACTAAATAAAGGTTTTTCAATTGTCATTGCGAGCCCGAAAGGCGTGGCAATCTCCTTCTCTGCATAATTCGTCATAATATTTTTTCGGATCACTCGCAATACCATAATATTTGATTCGCTTATATCAGTTTTTGATCTCGTCAAAAATGGTCTCGACTAACCGGGCCTGATTTTCCTCGAATTCGTGTTTCACCTCTTCCAGGCTTTTTCCCTGTTCAACTAAGGTTTTGACTTTGGCCTGGATATTTCTCATCTCTTCGATGTGATGTTTGACAGTGCTCCTTTCAACCGGATCACTGTGTCCGCTGCAGAATTTCTGTGCATCAAGCGTCTCCAGCATTTTGCTGAGTGTTTTCACGTGCTCGAAGGAATTTCCGCCTTTGTAAGAATGGATGAGTTGAGGCCGGCCCATGAATATCTGGTCACCGATAAAAGCTGCTTTTTCCTCCGGGAAATAGACGACAATGTCTCCTGTAGTATGGCCGATGCCGAAGTACCACAGCTCGACTTTCTTCGAACCAAGGTAGATGTCCATCTTATGGCTAAAAGTCACTGAGGGAACGAAGGGCGTGAGCTCGGGGTTGTTCCATTCCGATGGCTTCCCATCTCGCCCCGGGTGAAAGAATTCTTGGCGGCAGTTCTCATGAGCGACGATGGTCACAGTTTTTGGAAAAAATCTGTTCCCATAAACATGGTCTCCGTCGCTGTGGGTGTCGACCAGATATTTGACCGGCTTATCTGTGACTTTTTTGATCTCTGCCAGTGTCTGTTTTACCGATTCTTCATTCATCTTGGCATCGATAACCAGGACACCGTCATCGCCGATGTACATACCTCCGTTCGCACCGCGGCCTCCGAGTATTTGGAATAGCCTGTCAGAGAGCTGGTCAAGCTTCACTGGTGGTGTTTCCCTCTGCTGAGTCAGAAGTGAGGACGAAACGAAGAGAAGAGAAAAAAGCAGGATAAAGAAAAACTTGGCTTTCTGTCTCATGATAAATCCTCCTAAATGTTTACTGGTTCTTTTCCAGATAGTGTGGAGTAAATACACGGAAAAATCTGAAGGGAGCGATACCATTTCTGTATATTTGAATCATTTATTTACCCGGACATAAAGGAAAAGAACCTTTTTATCTTTCTATCAGCATAAACAGAAAATATTTTATGCGATTTACTAAAGCTCGGGATCGTGCAGCAGCACTCTCCCTATCCAGACTGCCGGTTTATCTGTCTGCCAGATCGAACGCGGCCAGATAGGTCAGCCGGATGATCTTTTCCATCAGATCAGGGCTGACCTTATCGACTGTATCACTGGGTTGGTGATAATCTTCCGTCATGGCGGCGATGAAAAAGGCCCAGGGAATTTTCGCTCTGGCAAACGGAGCGTGGTCGCTTCCCCCTGAAGCATCTTCTTGTTCCTGAAGGTGGATGTGGAGGCCCACGTGGTTATTGTTGCCCCTCATGATATCGCCTATCTCAGGAGTGTGGGCATCATAGGAAAGGCTGACGTATCTTTTGGCATCGATCTTTTCCATCACCTCTTTTCCTATATCGGCACCCCATCTTCTGGCCATCATGGCCAGGCGTTCTTTGTCGTAGACCCGGCTTATCATATCCATGTTCAGGTTGACAGCGGTTTTCATGAAGGGATGGGCCACGTAATACCTCGAACCCAGCAGCCCTTTTTCTTCTCCAGTCCAGAGAGCAAACAGGATCGATCTTTTGGGCTTGACAGGATTCTTGGTAAAAGCTTCGGCGATCTCCATCACTCCGACAGAACCAGAGCCATCGTCGTCAGCGCCGTTAAAGATGTAGTCTCCTCTCCGTCCCAGGTGATCCAGGTGAGCGCCGATCACGATTGCTTCTTTTTTCAATTCGGGGTCCGAGCCTTCGATATATCCCAGGACATTCATGCTGTTGACCAGTTTGGTCTGGACCTCTGTTTTAAAAGTCAAGGCCACGCCTGGTAGGGCCATGGAATGGCTTTTGAGTGTACTCTCTATTTTTCCTTTGAGAGTCTCTGTATCCTGGCCCACCAGACCCAGGATATCATCGGCCATTTTCCGTGAGATGCGGATAGTGGAGATGGACTCCCAGGGCATGGATGGTCCTACGTCCTCAGCCAGGGAGATACGACGCCTGTCACCCGGGAATATCGGCCTTTCATCGTTGATCCTCTGCCCATCGAGAAAGCGGCGGGCCACATCAGGATTATCCTGGGGAGAGTTCTCGACCATCAGGACGGCTATGGCTCCCTTATCTCTGGCCAGATCGTTTTTAGGAGAAGCCGCCCGTCTCATGCGCATCCGCCGGGGATAATATTTCTCTTTGAGATCGCCTTTGTTGAAAGGGGATTCAGGGTCGTCTTTTCCCGGGGCTTCAGAAAGCATCATCACGAACTTGCCTTTAACGTCAATATTTTTATACTCATCGAATTTCAGGGAGGATTCTTGAATACCGTAGCCGACGAATACAACGGGCGCAGTCATGGATCCGGTCTCCGAAGCATAGTAGGAATAATCCATGTTCGGCTGAAAGGTTTTGGTTTTCTTCTGCTGCCCGCTTTGCCATTCGACTGCGGCTGACCCGTCGGTTCCCAGAGTCTCTATGAAGGCGATGTTCTGGAAATAGCTTCTCTTGGCTTCTGAAGGAGTTTGTGGAGATTGAAACATCCCGCGCATACCCATACGGGGACGTTCAGGATCACCGGCTGGCTTGATTCCCCAGAGCTCGAACATCGAGGCCGCATAATGGGCTGCGATGTCGTATCCCTGACTGGCGGTATCTCGCCCTTCCAGAAGGTCGGAAGAGATGAATTTCAGGTAGGTGACCGCATCCTGGCCGGTAATGGAGTCGAACCCCATCTTCACCTTTTCTTGAACGGGCTTTGTCTCGGTAACGAGCGAGAAGTTCTTCATCGGGTCGGGCTTTTCTTCGGCTTTTTGCTGCTGTCCGGTCAGAGAAGAAAAAACAACAAGGCAGAAAATAACGATAAAAAGCAAAGGTTTTCTCATTTTAGCCTCCTTGCATATAATTTTTTTGCATTTTAAGGTTTGAATTGGATTGAATGAGCGTTAAGTATATCTACTATTTCTGTGCGAGACAATATTTTTTTATATTGATGGGCTCTGTTGAGAAACAATCCCAAATTTCCACTTTTTTCAACAGAAAGCATTAGACTAGCAGCATTTGCATCTTTCAATTGGGAAGGATTTTGAATATATTTAGTCCATAGAATATATACTTGATGAAAAATGGATTTCAACTGGTTAGGTCAGAGAAAAACACCTCGATAAAATATGATGATAAGGAATGTAAGATGAATCGCAGATATTTTTTAAAGACTAGCGCTGTGTACATCGGCGCCTTGACGGTAACCGGGTGCAAGATTGGAGAAAATAATTCGATTCAGAACACCTCCAAAAAACGACTGCCCAATATCGTATTTATTCTTGCGGATGATATGGGCTATGGGGATATTCAGGCTTATAATCCCCAGTCGAAGATTCCTTCTCCCAACCTGGATCGGCTGGCGACGGAAGGTGCGCTTTTTACTGACGCCCATTCGGGGTCCGCGGTTTGTACGCCAACCCGTTATGGCCTTCTGACAGGCCGATATTGCTGGCGTACGGAGCTTAAAAGCGGTGTGCTCTGGCCGCCGGATGACAAGCCCCTTATCGATAAGGACCGTCTGACCATTGCGCGCATGCTCAAACAGTTACACTATTATACAGCGTGCATCGGCAAATGGCACTTAGGGATCGAATGGGGCCTTGACGATCAGGGTAAGGTTGATTTTAACAGGCCACTGAAGTCCGGACCCACAGAAGTTGGTTTTGATGAGTTCTACGGAATCGCGGGTTCACTGGATATGATCCCTTATGTCTTCTACCATAACCATGAACCTACACAGCCAGTGACTGAAACGCAGCTCAGGCTGCCTTTCCCGAAATTTATCCGCGAAGGGCCAAAAGGCGAAGGCTTTGATCCTGGTCAGGTATTGGATCAACTCACTGAACAGGCGGTGGCTTACATCGATAAACATGCTGCAGAGAGCAATCCATTCTTTCTTTATTTGCCGTTGACATCGCCCCACAAGCCGGTCTGGCCTGCCGAGCGGTTCAAAGATAAGACGGGTTTAGGGCCTTACGGTGATTTTGTAAACCAAACGGATTGGTCTGTGGGACAAGTGCTTCAGGCTCTGGAGAAAAACGAAATTGCAGATAAAACACTGGTCGTCTTCTCCAGTGACAACGGCTCGTATATGTATCGCTGGCCCCAGGACGAACCGGATCATGTCCAGGATTCTGGGGTACAGGGATACCATCCCTTGAACCATCGGGCCAATGCGAATTGGCGCGGCACCAAAGCGGACATCTGGGAGGCCGGACACCGGGTTCCTTTTATCGTCCGCTGGCCAGGACATGTTAAATCCAAAACGCGGTGTGATAAAACAATCTGCCTGACGGATTTCTTGGTTACTTGCGCGGAGATAACTGGCTTTTCCATGCCAGATAATGCTGGTGAGGACAGTTTCAGCCTGCTCCCCTTGATGTATGGTCAAGACTGGGCAACCCCCCGTGCTCCTGTTATCCATCATTCGAGTAATGGGATGTATTCACTAAGGGAGGGCAAATGGAAAATGGTGTTTGGCAGTGGTTCTGGCGGACGCGAAAAACCAATCGGAAAACCGTTTGAAAAACCTTATTTCCTGTTTGATTTGGAAAATGATCCCTCAGAAACTACAAATGTGATCGATAGGTACCCAGAGATCGCTGTGCGTTTGACTGAAAATCTCAAGACTATCATGCAAAGCGGGCGAAGCCGACTGCCTTAAATAAGCGAGGTGTCTGCAAAAAAACAGTTGTGAATGCCCCAGGATTAGGTTGGCTTCCAGATTTTACAGAAACGAGATCTGTTATGAGAAAAGGAAGAGTAGCAAACGCAACCTTTATCTCATTGTGTGTTGTTGATTGAAAAAATGATAGGATAAGAAAAGAGAGAAAATTATGTTATTGAACTACATAAAAATCGCATTGAGGAACATCCGAAAGCATAAGGGTTACTCTTTCATAAACATCGCCGGACTGGCTGTGGGGATGGCCTTTTGTATGGTTATCTTCCTTTATGTGGCCAGTGAGCTGACTTATGACAGGTATCATGATGATGCTGACTGCATCTATCGTGTGGCCATGTGGTGGAAAGTTCCTTCAGGAGAATTCCAAAGTGCGGGAATTAATGCAGGCGTTGCACCGGAATTGATAGATAATTTTCCTCAGGTTGAAAGCGCCGCCCGTTACATGCCCATCCGTGACCGGATCGTCAGGAATGGCGATACGCATTTTTTTGAAGACCGCATGGGGTATGCCGATCAGGAGATATTCGATATTTTCCATATTCCTTTTGTTTACGGAAACCCCCGGTCGGCTTTAGCAAGGCCTTGGACTGCAGTGATAACCCGGCGCATCGCTGAAAAGTATTTCGGGAAGCAGAATCCTGTAGGCAAAACAATTGAAATCAAGGAGGGTGCCGCTCGAGGCGTGCGGTCCATGTCCAGCCCGGACTTTGATAGAGCCGATTATGAAATCACGGGAGTTGTGGATAATCCACCTTCCAATACGCATTTCAAATACGATATCCTTGTTTCCTCAAAACAGCTCAAGCTGGACGTGCTCCGCCAGTCATGGCACGACCGCCAGACCTACACCTATATCAAACTCGCTCCCAATGCGGACGCGGACAATATTGAAGAGAAGATCAGTTTTATGGCCTTTGATCACGTCGGGAGACAGCTGAGAGAATGGGGTCAGGAACGACGCTATTTTCTCCAGCCTTTGGCCGCCATCCATTTCCAGTCCAATTTATTGGGAGAGATGGAGCCGCCCGGTAACATAGTCTACATCGCCATTTACTCATTGATCGGATTTCTGGTCCTTTTGATCGGGTGCATGAATTTTATCAATCTTTCCAATGCCCGTTCTGTTTACAGGGCCAAAGAAGTTGGGATGCGCAAAGTCTTGGGCGCAGACCGATTCCAACTCATCAGACAGTTTCTGGGAGAATCACTGATCATCACCATAATGGCTATGGGACTTTCCTTTCTTATATGTGATATTCTTCTGCCGCTGTTTAATGAAACCGCCGGGACGACTCTGGCCTTTTCCCGAATCATCCATCCCTATGTGCTTTTCACCCTGGCCGGACTTGTCGTGCTTGTTGGTATTGTCGCCGGCGGATATCCGGCAGCGGTGTTGACAGCCTTTAAACCGGTATCGGTGCTTAAGGGACATTCTGCCACCGGGATAAGGGGATCGTTTATGATCAAGGTTCTGGTCGTTTTCCAGTTTGCCATATCTATCTTTCTTATCATCGGGACTCTGACTGTCTTTCAACAGCTTAAATTTATGAAAAGCCGGACACTTGGATTTGATAAAGAACAGAAGATTGTCATTCCGTTCAGGTACAATTCCTCATTCAGCAGAAACTTCGAGACTATAAAGAAAGAATTTTTAAGCTATCACACAATCGTGGGAGCGACAGCCTCTTCGAGTGCTCCGGGAAGGCGTTCGAATGAAGGATATTTGAGCCAGACTGAGGCGGTCAACCAGCCGGCAAAAAAACTGAATTATATGGCTGTTGATTATGATTTTATCCCCCAGCTTAAAATCGAGATGGCTGGGGGGCGGCCGCTTCAGCGGGACAAAAATGATGCCAACAATGCCATCCTCATCAATGAATCGGCGGTGAAATTTCTAGGGTACAGTTCCCCTGAGGAAGCCATCGGAAAGCGCTGGTATCTTGGCTGGTATGATGGGAGGAAGGTTTCCAGAGAAATTATCGGCATTACAAAGGATTTTCACTACCGGGGGATGCAGGAGATGGTTGAACCCCTTTTCATGACCTATGCACCGTTTGATTTTAACACCCTGACGTTGACACTGGAGACAGGGGCTTCGGGCGAAACCCTGTCCTTTATCGAAAATTCGTGGCAAAAGCTCTATCCATCCCTCCCTTATGAAGGCTATTTTCTGGATGAGGATTTTGACCGTCAGTACCGGGCCGAGGAGCAGATCGGCAGACTCCTGGGTATTATCGCTGGCCTGGGTCTGGTCATATCCACTTTGGGCCTTTTGGGCCTGGCAGCTTTTATGACGCAGCAGAGGACCAAGGAAATAGGAATCCGTAAAGTGCTTGGCGCTTCAGTCTCCAATATCGTCCTTATGTTTTCCAAAACATTTTCCGGGTGGGTCCTTCTGGCCAGTCTTATCGCCTGTCCTCTGGCTTATTATGCAACGAACAGGTGGCTGCAGAATTTTGCCTACAGGGTGAATGTCGCACCTCTTCTGTTTCTGATGGCGGCGGCTATAGCTCTGGCTGTTTCGCTTTTCTCGGTATCCTTCCATATTCTTAAAACAGCTACGGCCAATCCGGTCGACTCGCTCCGCTACGAATAACGAATTGCGATATTTTATGGCAATCCGCTTAGGGTCAGCGGAATTCAGATGATCTCGAGCTTATCCTTTTCGGGGAGCTTGGGAAACCGGGCGTGGGGTTCCTTCTGGTACCAAAAAGCCACAGATGAGATATCATCCTGAAGAGGGAGATACCTCCCCCCAGAATGCCAGCCCAAAGCCTGGATGGTGACTCTGAGGTCCTTTTCGAACCGCACCGGGTCCATGATGTGCCAGCGGTAAAGACCGAAGCGCTGTTGGGATTGCCACTGGCCGTCAGGGATGATGACCTGAGGCATGCCGGCATAGGGGGTGGTGTATTCCCTGTATTTCCCCTCCATGGTAAACCCGTAGGAGCCGCAGAAGTAGTCCTCGGTCCCGGTGCCGCAGATTGTCGGGAATTCCTTGTCTCCATCGATGAAGAATTTTATCTCGCCTTCACCCCACCAGCCGGTGTTGTTCGCGCCCCAGCACATGTAGGTGCCGACATAGTGACCCCAGCCTTTGACGCCGTCGATGATGGTGTAAACAGACTTGTAGGGAAGGGGATTGACACGCCGGAACTGGGCATGCAGATAGCCCGCGTCCTCTGGGACTTCGGTCAGGGTGTAATTGATCTGGTAGTAGAGGGTCATGTTTTTCTCATCCAGGTTCTCCATGGTGACCTTGCACGATTTACGGAAAGGCATCACCCAGTAACAGTTGAAGCCGCTCCCGGGATTCACACAGACAGGGAGGGAAGAGACCTGGGCGAATTTTCCCCAGCCGCAGGCAAAGAAATCCCCCACCGGGACCTCCACGGATGGCTCCTTTTCCCCATCCCAGTAAAACCTGAGGATAGAAAAACGCCAGTTGCCGGCAGGGGTCATCCAGATCTGCTGGATGGCGCCAGGGCCCTTTATGTCCGCCAGGATAAACGTCTCCTTGGGCTTGATGATGATATAGGGAGAGACTTTCCAGCCCTGGCCCAGGTCGCGAGCAGCCTTCATGGCCGGCCCGTCAATGGACATCCCAGCCTTGCCTTTCTCTCCGCTGAAATTCTCAGGACTTATGGAGCGGCTTTGGGCATGGGACAGGCGGAACAGGTTTCCGAGATCAAGATACAGACCGTTAAACATTTTTTCCTCCTCCGCATAGAGCACCACTGTTGCCAGCACTAAAATCAATAAACCCTTCACCCATGTTTTGCTCATGGCAAACCTCCTTTGATGGCATTATTCTGGATTTATGATTATGACTCAAATTCTGTTCCAAAACAGATAAGTAGTGATTCAGTTTATGATCCTTTTGGGATGGATAAAATAATATAAATTTTCTTTTGCCGCAAATTTCTAGATCAGCTTATTGTTTCGCAAGCTTTGCCGAGAAGACTGCGTTCAATAATCCCGTATTCTCGACAAACCTCACTGAAGCATGGCCTTTGGCAAAGCGAAAAGATATGTGCCATAGATGATTATTGGCAAACTCGTTGTAGATCAGAAAAAATTCATTATCTGATATCCAGGAACCTTTCAATGCCTCTGGAGTGCCGAATCTGCTGTTGTTGGAGAAACGGTACACACCGTCTAAGCCGATGAGGTTTTCTTCGAAATGGTCTTCTTCAGTTAAAGCGAGCTTTGCTTCAGCTCCTTTATCGAATGACAAGGCAAAGGATTTTAGTCCCAAAGGGTTTGGTTCGAAGACAAACGTTTTTCCAGAGATTTCATCGGCGACAGCCGGCAGCTTGGGTACAGGTTTTGGGCGGGGTGCCCTCGCGGCCGCTTCGATCTGGCTTTTCAGAAGTTCATATCCTGAAGGATTCTCCGGCAAGGGTTGGTTGGAGCGAATTGCAGGCGCCAGGATGGCGCCGATTTGACCTGGCTCAAACCCGCTGCCAGTAAACACAACAACTATGTTCGTTTTTTTAGAGAAGATGATCCGCTGGCCTCCTCGTCCCCGCGCTTCAATAAGATTCGGATCTTCGTCGGGAGACCACCAGAGGTAGCCGTAGCGCTCGCCATCTGCTAATGTGACCTGGATTTGAGTCGATTTTTTAATCCATTCTTTAGAAATAATCTGCTGTCCTTTCCACACGCCGTCGTTGAGAAAGAGAAAACCCAGCTTCGCCATAGCAATTGAATGCAGATGGAGATCGAACCCTCCAGTATTATTGCCCTGGGGATCAGCCGGCCAGATGAGTTCCTGAATGCCCAATGGCTCAAAGAGGTATTTTCGGGCAAAATCCAGCTCATTCATACCCGTGGCCCTGGTAATAACGGCTGACAGCAGATGAGTCCCTCCTGTGCAGTAGGCAAATGATATTCCCGGTTCAGCGACTATCGGCTGGTCCAGCATGTACTGCACCCAATCATCGGTCTGTCTCATATCGTCAAGCTGCTGTTCGCCGTGCGCATAATCTCTGCAGAGCCCTGTTCGCATAGTCAGGAGATGCTCGATGGTCAGCTTTTTCTTGTATTCGGAGAGATGGGCAATTTTGCGTTCTGTGAAAAAATCCAGTACTGGCTGGTCCACGCTCTTGATGAAACCTTTATCTATGGAGATTCCGGTCAAGATTGAGGTGATGCTTTTTGTGACCGAGGCCACATCATGGACGATGCCCTTTGAGTTGGGATAGAAGTAGGCTTCCAGGACAAGATATCCGTTTCGAATCAGCAAGAGACTGTGGATGGGAATATCATTTTTTTTCACGAAATCGAACACCTTCGCCAACTGGCTGGAGTCTAAACCTTGGGCTTCGGGAGTGGATGTTCGCCAGGTATCACTTGGATAATATCTCGTTTCGGTGGTATCAGATTCAGTAATTAAACAAGACATCGGACAGAGGAACACCCAGATCATTAAAATTGTATTCAGTTTTCTCATCTGGCTCTCCTGAGGTATGAGAATTTAAAGTCTTAGCAACTCTATTTTTGCCAGATTATATCAATTTTTTCATCCGGAGACACGAAGTTTCCGGTAGGAGATTATCTCCAGAACCGAGATAGATGAGTTTACAGCTACCTCTCGTCAGCTCCATCAACCTTTCATCGAATGTCTGCTTTTGTTTTCATAGTCTATAAGAGATAATGAAAGCATGCTTATAGAAAGGAGAGAAAGATGAGAAATCTGTTCCAGCCGAAAAAATATTTTGTGATCCTTTTTGGCTTCATTCTGATGAGCGTTTTTTCCTACGGGGTTGAGGAAACCGTCAGCTTCGATTCCGGACGCTGGCAGCTGGGGCCGGCAAGCCGGGTAGAGGAATTCCTGGGTCGAAAGGCGCTCACTCTTACCGGGACTGCTTTTCTCAAGGATGTCGAATTCGAGAACGGGGTTGTGGAAGTGGATCTGGCTTTTAAACAAGGACGATTTTTCCCGACCATCATTTTCCGCCGTCAGGATGAGGCGAATTTCGAAGAGTTTTATGTGCGTCCGCATAAATCCGGGCAGCCCGATGCTCTT
>JGI24422J19971_10000232_pt1 | contig 29311 bp, 27 predicted proteins | sample DeeMarSWOR152_54_FD_19971 | JGI IMG/M metagenome (IMG submission 19971) | reverse complement strand
TCTTTGATAAGAGTATTTTCGCTGCAGTGACCAGTGTGGAGTTTTGGTATTGACTCGGCAGGGGAGAGGAAGGCATGTGTGCTTGTGATCATTGTTGTGTTCATTTGTTGGAGTTTATTTCTGCTTGCTTCTGAGAATTTTGCCATTCCTGCGTATTCTGTTACCGCGACGACTTTGATGTTAGTGTTTTTGAAGGCTTTTGCTGTTTTTACGGCGGTTGACCCGGTTGCGGTGGCAACTACGACGTATTTTAAGTCTAGCTTTAAGGCGGTTTTCTTGGCTGCTTTTATGGTTTGTGTGGTGTTTTGGGCTCCGTAGTCTTCGAAGTAGAGTACTTCTCTTTTGACCATGATTGTTCACTGGTGTTGAGTTTGCGAGATAGGTATTTATTATGTGCGTGGGGCTGCGGGAAGAGTGATTGATGTTTGTGGGTTTATTTTCACTCATGTCTCTGTGCTTTTGTTGTTGTATGTTTGAGAGTGTAGTTTATTACTGATTCTGCAGAGCGCCTTGTCAAAGTCATAGGATGCGTGGTCGCATGGAAAACGAGTTGGAGAAGCTTGAGGGTGTTGGTTCTGCTATTGCTGGCAAACTTCGTTCAGCTGGAATTACGACTGTTGAAGCGATTGCTGTAACTCCGCCTAAAGAGATCGCTGAGAAAGCTGGAATTGGGTTTAACACTGTGCTTAGCATTGTTGATTCGGCTAGGAAGCTGCTTTTTTCTGATTTCATTACGGCTGAGGAGCTTTGGAAGAAAAGGCAGGACATGTGTAAGTGTTCCACGGGTTCCAGAAATTTGGACAAGCTTTTGGGCGGAGGAATTGAGACTCAGGCGTTAACTGAGTTTATTGGTGAGTTTGGGGCGGGCAAGACTCAGGCATGTTTGATGTTTTCAGTTATGGTTCAACTTCCTACTGAGAAAGGGGGACTCGGCGGAAAGGCAGTGTATATTGACACTGAAGGGACTTTTATTCCCGAGCGGGTGTTTCAGATGGCCAGTTCGTTGGGGCTTGACGCTCATGAGACTTTGGCTAATATTTTTTTGGCTCGCGCTTACAACAGTAGTCATCAGTCGCTGTTGATTGAACACTTGTCTAAGTTTTGCCCTGAGAATGATGTGAAGCTGGTTGTTGTGGATTCGATGATTAGTCATTTTAGAGGAGAGTATATGGGTAGGGAGAATCTTTCAGAGCGGCAGCAGCAGCTTAACAGCCAGTTGCATAAATTGCTGAGGTTGGCTGAAGCGTTTAATTTGGCAGTGGTGGTTACAAATCAGGTTCAGGCGAACCCAACTGCATTTTTTGGTGATCCGAACAAGCCTGCTGGCGGCAATGTTATGGCTCATGCTTGTACGCATCGGGTTTTTCTGAGGAAGGGCGGTAAGGGTACGCGAATTGCTTCGATTCTTGATTCGCCGTCGTTGCCGGAGGGTAAGGTTCGGTTTAAGATCACTGAGAAAGGCATTGAGGATGTTCAGGAGAGCGGCGACGACCGCGAAGAAGTTTAGGCGTAAGGCAGTTTTGGCTGCGGCTGCAAGAAGAGGAACTTCAAAAGAAGAAGGCGCCAATTCCCTTTAGCCTTCTTCAACTGGCTTTGATAGTTTTTGCATACGCGGGTCGGCGGTTTTTGGTTTGTTTATTGGTTGGTGCTTGGTGCTGCTACGGCTGTTTGTTTTTCTTGCTGGTTTTTGACTTCTTGCATGAGCCAGTCGGTTAGGCGTTGGCATTGGTTNGGGTTGCAGTTTTCTGGGTAGGCGCGTGTAGGTTCTAGTATGATGCATTTGTAGCATGGTATTTCGGATAGAATGTTGAGTGATTGTGGTTGTTGCATGTTGTGATCGGAGTGTATTGAGGGCTGGGTCCCTATCTTATGGTTTATGAATTAGCTGGTATGAGGGAAAGTAATTATCTAGATTGCTGATTATTGTTTGTGTGCATGGATAATTATCTTGGGTGAAGAATTGTGGCAACGAAATTGCTGTATCTGTATGATAGCTACTTGAAAGAGTTTGATGCCAAAGTTGAACGTGTAAGCGGCGATCATGTGGTTTTGGATCAATCAGCCTTTCACCCCATAACGGGCGGTGTAGGCTGTGACTTAGGCTGGCTAGCTAAGGGCGACGCTCGGTTTCGTGTTGTGCGCGTTGAGATTGACAGAGCAACCAAAGAAGTCAGTCATCTGCTTGAGGCTGAGCCTAGCGGCTTGAGTCAGGGTGATGCGACTAGGGGCGTGATTGATTGGGACAGGCGATACGGGTTGATGCGGTTGCATACGGCTGCGCATTTGATTGCAGCTGTTATGTACCGGGACTACAGCGCCTTGATTACGGGCGGGCAGGTGGATGTGGATCAGGCCAAACTGGATTTCAATTTGCCCCGTACTGACAGAGAAGTGTTCGAAGACGCGGTCAAGAAGGCAAATGAAGAAGCAGCGAAGCATGTGGAGTTGAAGATCTACTTCCTGAGTAGAGACGAAGCGTTGAAAGTGCCTGGCGTGGTGAAGTTGGCTGAACGCATGCCACCTGAAGAACGTGAACTGCGCATAGTTGAGATTCCTGGGATNGATTTGCAGGCGGATGGAGGACCACACGTTAAGAATACAGGTGAGATAGGCGAGATTCAACTGTTGAAGATAGAGAACAAAGGAAAAAACCAAAGAAGAATATACTTCAACACAAAATGCTGTTCTCTTTGAGCGTGCGCTACCCCCAAGAAATATGCGGAAATAACATCGTTCTCAGTGTCAAATGGGGCTATCTCATAGTGTGGTTAGCTAGGGGTCTTTTCTTTCATTGTTAGTAGGTAGTTGGCTACTAACGAGAAGGTGAAAGGTTGATAATGTTTCTCAGAAAGGCTTATCATGAAACTGTCAAACGCGCCCAAATCTACAAGAGGAGCATCTCTCGTAGCCCTCACAAACCTCATAAAATCAGCATAATCCCTATGCAGCGAAATAATCACTCTGCTATACCCCAACCCATGTCCGCCCGCTGCCATCAGAAAAGCAAACGGATTCCTCTTCTTGATATATTCATCTGTAAACTTCCACATCTTCTGGATTTCCTCTTCGGTCAGCTCTCTCTTCAGCTTCAGCAACGTCACAGTCATAATTTCAAAGCCGAGCTTACGAAAATCAGGAATCATCGTGTACTCCTTGATGAGACCCTCCTTCTCCAACTTCGCCCGAATCCTGCTAATAGTAGGCTGAGAAACACCCAACCTCACAGCCAACTCTCTATCACTTGTCTTACTATTCTTCATGAGTTCAGACAACAGTTTCAACCGAATATCTTTCACACTCATCCCTCAACATTATCTGTACTTGTAGTGTTATCGTTCAATAAAAAACTGTCTGCACAGCAGAGCACGCTTCACATTCGATCTGCCACCATGTCTTGTTGACTCATAGAACAAACTCACCATGGACGCGGATTTTACAAAAGCATTTACAGCAAGGCAAAAAAGCGCAATTGATGCTTGCAGTACGAAAGGAGCCACGCTATGATAAATGTCTACGTAAAAAAGCTAGACGACACGTGGCTTGGCTTGGCCTACACAGAAGAAGAAATCGTAGCCACATCTCTCAGCTACGGCAAAGAAACCACGCTGAAAAGCCTTCTAAAAAGCCTCCCACCAAACGCAGATCACCAAATCGTCGAGAAAGGATCAAACTTCGCCGAAAGAACCATCCGAACGCTGAAGGAAGTGCATCTAGGCAAGCAAGAATTCAGAGATTTAGCCTTAGCCACAGAGTACGTGCCAGAGCCACTAGTCAGTGTCTTGAAAGCCGCAGCAACAATTCCCATTGGATACGTAACGTCGTACGGCAACATCGCCAAAGCAGCAGGCACAGAACCCAAACTCGTCGGACAAATCATGGCCTCAAACCCCCTCTACCCAATCGTGCCCTGCCACCGAGTAGTTGGCTCCGACCTCTCACTCGTCGGCTACGGCGGAAGAAAAACCCAAAGAGCTCTAGGAAACAAACTCGCCCGACTAGAAGCAGAACGCAAAGGCTACAAATCACCAAAGGAAGTCACAGTCAACGAAACAAAACTCACAGTCTACCCCGTAGAACAAGCAATCGAAAGAGCCAAAAAACAAGGACTCCGCTTATCCGACAAACAACAGCGCACACTTACCAGTTATGACCTAAACCGCGCAACCTAGCCTTTGTATTGCTTCCACTGCTTGTCAATCCACTGCTCTATGCCTTTCTCCTTTATTTCCTGCAAGTTTTCGATGCAGTGGAACCTTATCACGCCAGGGTTAGTTTTCAACTGTTCGCACGGAAACTCTGCGCATTCACAGCACAGATCAAAGCCTTTCTTGAAGCAGCACTGGCGAATCTTGCACCTGTCGTTTGGGTTGTCTCTGGCTTCAGCTTTGCAGCCTGGGTCAATGGGCGTGTTCGCCAGAATCTCCAGTCCCAGCTTTAGATTGTCTACGTCGACTTTGCCTTCAAGAAATCTTCTGAAACCAATCTGCTCAACCATATCCAACGCTGTTTGAAACGTCCGCCTAATTCTGCCAGTAAACCAGTCACAAGTGTGACAGTAAGAACCGCAGTACGAGACATGTCTTTTCTTCTCCAACTCATAATTCAAACCCTACATCCTCCCTTTCAACTCAACGAATTCTGGTTACTCTTCCTAAACTATGAAGTATTTAGGGCAAAGCTCAGTCCTCTCAACCCAAAATGAAATCTGCATGTCTTTGACACCCGGTATTCTTTCGATTTCATCCCTGACTTTAGTCAAGTGTTCAAAGTCAAAAGCAACCCCAATGGCCAAAAGGTCGTTGTCGCCAACAGTCTTCGTTGCTACGATAATATTCGGCATGTCAATCAACTTGTCCAAGATAAGCGAAGAATCAGCAGGCGTAGATTCAGACCCTACAATGTGCGCAGGCGAAATATCAATCATAAACACAGCCATGGCTTGATAACCAATCTTCTTAGGATTAATCACAATTGTTGAACCCCGGATTACACCGTCCTTCTGCAAAGCCACGTATCTGTTAATCACAGTATCAGGCGAGACCCCAAGCTCCTGCGCAATCTTCCTGAACGACATACGCGCATCTTTAGTCAACCTTTCAATTATAGCCAAGTCAGTCTTGTCCATCTTCCTTCACCTCTTTCTTAGGCGTTCGAATTCGAAATTCTCTGGGCAAAGCAGTATTTCATCAACCCAGATGCTCGCCGACACTTCACGCACCATAGGATGCCCCTTAATCGACTCCTTCAACTGGCTCAGCCTGCCCACGTTCTTGAGAACAGCTATGGTAAACACGTTGTGCATACCCATCGATTCAGTGCAGAAGCATACCTCTGGGATTCTTCTGATAAAATCAACTACCTCTTGAACGTGTGGATAATCAACGCGAATGCCAAAACTCGCCACACAATCGTATCCAAAGCTCTTAGGGTTCAATAGTACAGTCGTTCCACGTGCAACTCCGCGCTTCAACATCCTCCTGAACCGTTTGCTTATCGTATCAACAGACACGCCGCAGGTCTTTGCGATGTCCGCAAAACTGGTGCGAGCATCCTTTTGGAGAGCTCGAATAACTCTCACGTCAGTCTTGTCAAGTTTCGCAACAGACGACACGTTTACTTCCCCTTTTTCCGATAAAATACCCGCTCAAACCTTTTAAATCCTATCCTCTAGGTTGAAAAATCTTAAAACGTCGATAGCTTTTCCAAGAAATTGACGAATAACTCGACATTCGTGCGGATTTCATGAATCTTATCTGAAAATGTCGATTTGATGGGTCCAAAAGCAAACAAAACCTATAAAAGAGACGCGGCACACTTAAGATGTCGGGGAAATAACGTGAAGCTGAAAGACATTCTTCAAGAAATCGAAAACAGAGACTCCACCGAGCAACTCGAAANGAAAAGATATGCCTGCGCAACTTGCGGAACAACATGGGTCGAGGCTGTGGGCTTAATCATTGGACGCAAAGAAGGACAAGAAGACCTCTGCCTCCGCATCGGCATGGAATCCGAAACCTGCGAAACCTGCAGAATGAAAGCCAGAGAATGCCAAGACTGCGGCTCCAAAGACGTGTATGAAATACGATTCAACAGCGAGCTTCCCACAGAAGATCGTCCCTTGACCTTCACGGGCATAAGAACAGTGAACAGAAGGCATTAGCGATGACTGTGGCTCGGCAGTCAAGCGAGACGCAAGAAGAACTCGACTTCCTGAAGCGGACTAAGCTAGGATTCGATAAAGCCATTCAGTTTGTCCACACAGAGATCAAACCGATTGAAAGAGGAGTCATCGAATTCTTACAGCAGCCGTTCAGACAGCTAACAGTCAGATTCCCGGTGCAAATGGACAACGGCTCAATAGAGATGTTCACGGGCTACAGAGTCCAGCAAAGCAGAGTATACGAGCCTACGAAAGGTGGTATCAGATACGCCCCAGACGTAGATTTAGACTTGATAACTGCCCTAGCTTTTGACATGACACTGAAATGCCAAGTCGTTGGCTTACCGTACGGAGGCGCTAAAGGAGGAGTTGCCTGCAACCCAAAGAAAATGTCCCGCGCAGAGCTTGACAGGCTTACAAGAAGGTACGCATACGAGATCCTCTCCATCATCGGCCCCGACACAGATGTCCCGGCGCCAGACGTAGGAACTAGTGAAAGAGAAATGGGCATCATCTACGACACCTACAAAATGTTCAGTCGACAAACACCGTACGCATCCGCAGTTGTAACTGGCAAACCCCTCAACCTCGGAGGCTCGAAGGGCAGAAGAGAAGCAACAGCCCAAGGAGGCGCATATGTTCTCGAAGAAGCCGTAAATCAAAAGCACATTCAAAGACTGTCTTCGCTCAAAGACGCTACAGTCGTCATCCAAGGATACGGGAACGTCGGGTTCAACATCGCAAACATCCTTTATCAAGACTATGGATGCAGAATTGTAGGCATCTGCGACTCCAAAGGCGGAGTATACTCTGGAGATGGCCTTAGTCCAACAGAAGTCATGGCATACAAGAACTCGAACCCAGATCGGTCTGTGGTCGGATTCGATGGTCTCCGGCATGTACCACAGGAAAAGCTATTGACAAGTCCGTGTGACATTTTGGTGCCCGCCGCAAAAGAAACGCAAGTGCTCGGTCATATCGCAAAGAGCCTAGAAGCAGATGTTATACTAGAACTTGCAAACGGACCTACAACAGACTTTGCTGATCAAATCTTATTTGACAAGAAAGTCTTCATGTTACCTGACATCCTTGCGAACGCAGGGGGAGTCACTGTAAGTTATTTCGAATGGCTTCAAAACAAGGCTGGCGAAAGCTGGGAATTGACCCACGTGAAAGAAAAGCTTCGAAACAGAATGGCTGTAGCCTACAGCAACATTGTTGAAACCGCGAAAAGATACAATCTAGACATGAGACGCGCAGCATTCGTCTTTGCAATATTGAAAGCCACAGACGTCATTCAAGAGAGGGGGATCTTCCCCTAGACACCGTCATTTTTTCTGCGCAGCAACGCAGTTCTCCTTGTCCTGAAGTCTGGGCGACCTATTTCTTCCAAACGTCAAGTGGAGGTTTGCTGCCAGTTGGTATCGGCGATTTGTACTTCTTATCGCCTATCCTCTGCCGATGCTCCTCTCTCGCCTTGCGCACGATTTTTCCATCAGTCAGCAAGTCAATAGCTGTTCCAGCCATCACTTTGGAAGAGAAAATCAACGACTTGTGCCCCAATCCGACTCTGCTTTGAGCCACGTTCTGCCACGAATGCCCAGGCGTACCTAAAGCCCACGTAGCAGTGTAAAACTCCACGGTCGGCGCCTGCCAACTTACATCCGCCACATCCGTGCTACCGTGCATGTATTCCCCGTCACCCCAAGGATCAGGAACCTCATCATCCATCAACTTATCCACAAGCCGCTCCCAACCAGGACGCTTGGTGTTCTTCAACTGCGTTATCTTTGCTTCGCGCGGAATCGTCTTAGCAATCTCAGCAGCAAACCTCAACTCCTCTCCGCTATATTTGGGCAAACCGATTTCACGCATATTCTTCACAACCACTTCAGCAATNGTTCGGTTAGGCACCACATTGTAAATACCTGCTTCAACCTCAATCTTCAATTCTGTCCTAGTCATCATCGCCGNGCCCTTCGCAATGTCAACAATCCAATCATAAATGTACTCCACCTCATGCCGCTCCGGCGCCCTCACATAATACCAGCTCCGAGCATAAGGCGGCACAATGTTCGGCTGAAAACCACCCTTCTCAACAATGTAATGAATCCTTGCATCCTGAATCACATGCTCTCTCAAGAAATTCACGCCAACATTCATCAACTCGACTGCATCCAACGCGCTGCGTCCCTGCTCAGGCGCGTCACCAGCATGAGCCGCTTTACCATAAAAATGAAACCGCGCTGAAACAATAGACAGACTGCTCCTCAATGAAGCCGCGTTCATACTGCCGGGATGATGTCCCAAAACCGCGTCTACACCTCTGAAGCAACCATCTTGAACCATGTACACCTTACCGCTATAATTCTCCTCAGCTGGGCAACCAAAGAACTTGATCGTGCCCCGAAGCCCAGCCTTCTCCATCGCTTTCTTGACAGCAATCGCTGTTGCCATGGCACTTGTTCCATGAATGTTATGCCCGCAACCGTGCCCAGGTTTCCCCGACTCCAGCGGTTTTTCCCGCGGAATATCCTTCTGCGACAATCCCGGAAGCGCGTCGTATTCGCCCAATAATCCAATGACAGGTTTTCCCTTACCCCACGAAGCCACAAACGCAGTCGGCATGCCCGCAACGCCACGTTCAACCCTAAAACCGTGTTTCTTCAACTCAGCAGCCAAAAGAGCCGAAGACTTGAACTCAATCAAACCTAACTCAGCAAGCTCCCAAATCTTGTCGCTGATTTCAACCAAGTGCTCCTTGTTTTGGTCAATCCAACCAAAAGCAACCTTCTTATCTGCTTGCATGAACACCACCTAGATAACTTACAATAGTAAGAAAGCCAATTCCTTTTAGAGCTTCTTATAAAACCAAAGCGAATCTCACAAGATCCTTTCACCCACCATTTATTAGAGCCGAAGCCTTTGATTCTTGATTCCAACAAAGCTTGGCAGTCAACCACGAAAAAGGGAGAAAGAACATGCAGAAAAGACGGCTTGGAAGAACCAACCTAAACGTTTCTATCATCGGATTTGGCGGCATACCGATAATTCAAGCCAGTACGCCGAAAGCCGTCGAAATGATAAGACGCGCCTACGACCTAGGCATAAACTACTTCGACACAGCCCGAGTCTACGGCAACAGCGAAGAAAAATATGGCATAGCACTAGAAAACGTAAGAGACAAAGTCATAATCGCAACAAAAACACATCAACGCACACGCGAAGACGCAGCACGATCAGGTTTAAAACAGAGTTTGCAAAAGCTCCGAACCGACTACATAGACATAATGCTACTTCACGGCATAGACGACGAAAAAACCCTAGAACAAGCCATGGCAGCAGAAGGCTCGCTAACAGCAGTTAAAGAAGCCCGGCAGCAAGGAAAGGTCCGCTTTATCGGCATGTCCGGACACAGACCCCTCATTCTCATGAAAGCCATCCGCACAGGTGAATTCGACATGATCCTCGTACCCTTTAACATCATAAACCGAGAAGCAACCGAAGAACTCCTACCCCTCACCAAAGAACTCGACATAGGCGTAGCCGTCATGAAACCCTTCGGAGGCGCAGACCTCCGCTTCGCAGCCCGCGAATTATGGGCAGCCAGAGTGCCCGAGAAAGCCGAGTTCAATCGCATAATGGGTGAAGGAACAGCCAAAGCAGAACGAGCACTCAGATTTGTCCTAGCACACGACATTCACACAATGGTCCCAGGATTCAGCACGATAGAAGAGGTTGAATCAGCTGCCAAAGTCGGAGAAGAATTCACAGGCTTGACCAAGCAGGAAAAAGCTGACTTGAGATTCGGCGAACTACCACCGCCGCCGTTCTGCCGAGAATGCGGACTCTGTGTTCCATGCCCCGACGGACTGAACATTCCATTGATACTTGGGCTCGACAAATACTACACCTTCCACGGAATAACAAACTGGACAAAAGAAGTCTACGAAAGACTCAACACCAGAGCCGACAGCTGCACCAAATGCGCCAAATGCGAACCAAAATGCCCATACAAACTCCCAATAATCGAAATGCTAGACCAAGCCCATGAGAGACTGGCAAAATAGAAAACGGCGCGTAAGTACGCTGTTGCCGACAAAAGCTTTTTACGTTTGGCATGTTTTCCTCATGTAGCCTATTTAAGAAATGAAGGCATAAATCACCAACGATGATGAACAATGGCACGTTACCGACAGATCGAAGAAATNGTNAAACTCATGAATGATCCCGTTCACGTACGGAACACCAGCATAATCGCTCATGTTGANCACGGCAAAACNACCCTAAGCGACAGCTTACTTGCAGCCGCNGGCATAATCAGCGAACAAACCGCTGGACAAAAGCTCTTCCTAGACAGCTGGGAACTTGAACAAAAACGCCAGATGACCGTCTTCGCCAGCAACATCAGCCTAGCACACACGTACAAAGATGAAGAATTCCTCATCAACCTCATCGACACACCCGGACACATCGACTTCAGCGGCGCAGTCACACGTAGCCTGCGAGCAGTCGACGGCGCGCTAGTCGTAGTCGACGCTGTAGAAGGACCAATGACCCAAACAGAAACCGTCTTAATGCAGGCACTCCGCGAACGCGTCAAACCCTTACTATACATCAACAAAGTCGACCGACTCATCAAAGAAATAAAACTCACTCCACAGGAAATCCAAAACAAATTCGCAAAAATCCTAGCACGAGTCAACAATCTTATAGAAAAATACGCGCCACCCGAACACAAAAAAGACTGGCAAGTCACAGTCGAAGACGACCGAGTCGCGTTCGGCAGCGCCCTACACAAATGGGGACTCAACCTAACCCACATGAAAGCCAAAGGCATCACATTCGCAGACATAATCGACGCCTACACCGGCGAATTCGAAGAAATAGCGAAAAAAGTCGATGCGCTAAGCAAAAAAGCTCCGCTCTCGGAACCCATACTCGACATGTTCTGCCAGCACTTGCCAAACCCGCTTGAAGCGCAGCCTTATCGTCAAAGCCAAATCTGGCCCGGCGACCCAAGCAGCCCAGTCGGCGCAGGCATGGCCGAAGTAGATCCAAATGGACCTTTACTCATGTGCATTACCACAATAGAGGTTGATCCACAAGCAGGCGTCATAGCCATAGGAAGAGTCTTCAGTGGCACGGTTGAAAAAGGCAGACCACTCCGCCTCATAACCAGCCGCCAATCAGGTCAAGTCCAGCAGGTTTACATGAGCATGGCAACCGACCGAGTCATAGTTGACAGAATACCAGCCGGCAACATCGCAGCCATCGGCGGCATAGCAGGCATGCACGTAGGCGAAACCGTAGCCGAACCAGACATGGAAACCCAAGCCTTTGAAGGGCTCCGATACGTTTCCGATCCAGTGGTTACAGTAGCCATCGCGCCAGCTGACGTCAAAGACCTGCCCCTCTTCGACAAAGTCATCCACAGACTCACCCTAGAAGACCCAAACCTGCGCTTCACAATCAACAAAGAAAGCGGCGAATACCTGCTCAGCGGCATGGGCGAACTCCACCTAGAAGTCACAGCCTACCGCATGCAAGAAGCCAAACTCAAAGTCAAAACAAGCAAACCCATAGTCATATACCGCGAAACCATAAGCCACGACTACAAAGGACCAGAAGTAATGGGTAAATCACCCAACAAACACAGCAAACTCTGGGTCACCCTGCAAAAATTATCTGAAGAAGAAATCGAAGCCATCCGAACCGGCAAAATAAGCGAAATGCAAACCCGAGACGACCGCCAAAAAACTCTACGCACACAATTCGGCTGGGAAACCGACGACGCTAAAAACGTCATAGCCGTAGAAGAAAACAACCTTCTAGTCAACCGCATCAAAGGACGCCAATACGTCGAAGAAGTACTAGACCACGTAAAATCAGGCTTCAGAGAAGCCGTCCACACATGCGTCCTAGCCAAAGAGCCAGCCTACGGCCTCAGAGTCAACCTAGAAGACATATCCGTACACGAAGACCCAGTGCACAGAGGCCCAGCACAAATCTTACCCATGACTTGGCGACCCATATGGGCATGCTTCCTCCTAAGCGACCCCAAACTGGTCGAACCCATTCTCAGCTTCGAATGCAAAGTCCCACAAGCCTTCGTGAGCTCAGTTCTAGCCATCGTGCAAAAACGCCGGGGCCGAGTCCTAGACATGCCAACCGAAGACGACATGATGATGGTAAAAGCCGAAATGCCCGTAGCGGAAAGCTTCGGTATAGCAGATGAACTCCGTTCCTCAACTCAAGGCAGAGCCTTCTGGGCAACCCAATTCAGCCGCTGGTCACCCGTCCCCGAAAGCATGATCGTTGATGTCATCAAGCAGATTCGCACACGCCGAAACCTATCCCCCAACCCGCCAAGACCAGAAGAATTCCTAGAAAGAGAATAGTCCATCTTTTCCCTTGGTGCTTTCTCCTTGCGGCGCGCAGCGTTGGCAAGGTTTCAGCCGCGTCCAGAACGTTTAATTCTGGCGTGCCCTCACCCTTTCTAATCAGGAGAAAGCAATTTGAAATGGAGCTATGCATCTAAGGGACAAATCTTCATCTTCATACTGCTCGTTCTGCTTGGACTGATCGTTATCTCCGCGCTGATTTCATCTTACACTGTTCGAGTCAGAGCTGCACCGATCGTGAAGGAAGCTGTATGGCTTGTAGGTGGTCAAAGGGTTTCAACAGCAGACTTAGGCGAAGAAGTTGAAGCTCACGTGGTAATTCAAGCCACCGAAGCGTATGAGGGGTCAATAGTGGTCAAGATTAGAAAAGACGTCAAGGTGTGGTTCGACAGCGACTTCGCAATTTCCACGCTTCCCATCAATCTTGCAGGCGGCGATGAAAAGATCATAGAAATCTCTTTCACGCCAGATGAAGCGAGTCGCGGCGGCTTAACAGGCTTACGCGGATACTTCATCGAAATCGAGTTCAAAGCAACAAGAACCACATGGGTGATGGAAAACTCGTATCCGCCACGTCTCACAGTTCAAACATGAGATCGCTCAGAAAAACCTGCGCAAACTACGACGCCACAATCGAGCCAATACAACGCTCACAAAAAGTAAAACATTTTCCTGTGACAAAAAAAGGAAAGGGATGTTTACATGAGTATTCTGTTCAAGAGAGTTTGCAGGTAGTAGAGTGCAATAGCTTTGTCGGCCTCTTGAGACCGGCGTGCTGTATCCAATGTGGTTCTCCATTCATCTTTTACCAAACTTGTCAAGCTTTTTCACCTCCAATGTTTCTAGACCATGGAGGCGTTGAAGTCGGTATAAAAGGCGACGCACGTGTGGAGAACAAGCCAAGAAATCGCCTTGAGAGAACACAACAAGTAGTCACAACTTGTGTCTTTAGCCGAGATGCTGCGACAGAAACCTGTGCATAGGCACGAGATCAACAAATCATGTCAAAACAAAGGAGGATACACGATTCCTAGGCATTGGCCGTCAAGTAACCGTTGTCAACCTTGTTAGCTGCTTATCCATTCTAGAATAATACTTCTGTGCAATTGCCAAGACTCGCTCCGCATTTTCTTTCTTGTTGATGTAATCGAAAACTCTTCTGAAAGTGTAGCTTGGGTCGATTTCAGCTGCTTTCTTGAATAGACTCTGCGCCTTAGATAACTTTCCTTCGTAGAGGGCAATCCCGCCAGCCACTTGATATGCTATTCTAGCCTTGACAGCGTCTTTAGCCCTCTCGTATTCTTGTGCTTTTGCAGCAAAAGAGTCGACTCCTTCCTTCACTACCAAATCAGGGTTCATTAAGACCAGTATCGACGATGCGTTACAAAGCTCCTTGTCACTTCCGCATAGCTCTTCAATCAAAGTCCTGTCTGGTGAGGGCTGCGCTTCCGCTCCTTTCACTTCTTCTTTCGGCTTTCGTCGGAAGAGGCTCAACGCCATTCACGACTCAACCTTATCATTCATGCGTACAGAAAAGAGTTTCCAATTCAGGCTCATATTATGCCCAAAACAAGAATCATTTGAGCAGTTAGGAGCCTCTGGACACTTTTGTCTTCTTACGTCTTCTAATCAGAAAAAACGCCGAGCCTATTGAACCGACAACAGCCATAGCTAAAATAACGTATAACAAGTGCATGTCTACGATAAACGTAGGCTGATGAATCTCACCTATGATTGGGTATCGATCACGATTGTTTTCATCGATAATGTATGGGGTGTCTCCTATTTCGTCACTTCCGAGTTGGTCTTGTCCTAGCCCGCTTTTTTCATCAACGCCTCTGTAATCGCTCCAGTAGTTTCCACCGGAGGGATAGCCGTCGTCCCAAGTGTTCACGGACTTGTAGCTTTTTGCCTGGTTCGTGTTGCCAACGAAGCTGTTGTGGTGTATAGTGTTGTTAGAAGCGTAAGACACGTAGATGCCATAAAAATTGTTAGTCACGTTATTCGCGACCAGGGAATTCTCTGTTGATTCATATATTAGCTTGACACCATGTAGACTGTTCGCCATTAGGTTTGCAATTATTGTGTTGCGAGCAGAACTGTGAAGTCGAATGCCATATGAGCCCCTTTTTGCAGCGTTGGTCATGTTGTTGCCTTCTAAATTGTTGTTCGCGGACCACGCAAGACTGATGCCGACTTCGTTGTCTTCCAAGCTGTTCTCTGATACGTCATTGTTGAGCGACCAATGGAGTAGAATTCCATGTTCATTGTCTGTTATCTTGTTGTCTTGAACACCGCTATTACGCGACCAAGCAAGGTTGATGCCTGCCCAGCCGCCTTGAATATTGTTTGCTGATATGGTGATTCTTGTCGATTCATGAAGCCACACCCCAAAATCATTGTTTGTCAGGCTGTTCCCAATTATCTCGATATCTGAAGACCACTCGAGTTTAATGGCTGAAAAAAAGCCAATGATGTTCATTCCTCTTATCAGCACATTGCTTACTCCCGCCAAAAGTAGTCCTGTTGAATTCAAGGTTCTTGTACCTTGCAACGGAAATCCTGCTCCATCAACGATTATGTTGCTTTTCTCAACCACAATCTCATCGGAAACACTATTTGTGAAGGTGTATGTAATACCGTCAATACTGCTAATGGAAGCTGTAGCAGGATCAATGGTTCCATCCGATCTAATGAATATTGTTCCAACGGCTCTAACAGTGAAGATATTCAATGACAACATCCAAAGATCGAACAGCAGAAGAGCAAGCAATGTTGCAGAGACGGTTCTTGCAAGCATTTTCATTGCGGAGTTTCTCGTGGTTCTTTAGACCGACGCACTAAGATTATACCGTATAAACCATGAGCTCCAATAACAAACCCTGCAAGTGAAAGTCCATAAGAACCGAAAGCGAGAATGAAGTCTGGCTGGAGTACTCTAATTGTCATCAATAAAGATGAGAAAAAACCCAAAATCATCATGATGACTCCGACTATTATTTCAATGAACTCCGAGGACAAATTAGCCATAAAGCCAACAACTCGCAAAATGATCCTTCTCAACTTCGAATTCAGGCGGTTCTTTCTGATTGCACATTCCTGCCATTGCATAGATGCATCGTGGGTGAAATCTGCACCCTTCGGGAGGATTTACCAGATTAGGCGGTTCTCCTGGGGGGATATCTCTCGGCTTAAAACGGTTGTCCGGGTCTGGGTCTGGAATCGTTTTAAGAAGCGCCTGTGTATACGGGTGAAGGGAATTCCGCAGCAGTTCCTTTGTCCTCGCCTTCTCAACGATTTTTCCCGCATACATGATGAAAATCCACTCAGAGAAGTATCTCGTTGTAGAGAGATCATGAGTTATGTAGACAACGCTCAAGTCGTGCTTGTCTTGCAGGTCTTTCAGAAGCGTTAGGATTTCAATTCTAACTGAAGCGTCCAGCATTGACACGGGCTCGTCTGCGATTATCATTTTTGGGTCTAGTATCATAGCTCTTGCGATTACGAGCCTTTGTTGCTGTCCTCCGCTTAACATGTGTGGGTATTTGTTCACAAAATCATCAACCGGGGTCAATCTGACTTCTTCTAGAGCCTTATGAACTCTCTCATTTTTCTCTGACGAACTCCTTATCTTGTGAACAGCTAATGGTTCGGTTAGAACGCGTTGAATTGACATAAACGGAGGTAAAGCACCAAAAGGGTCTTGCTGTACAAGCCCAGTTTCCTGGTGATAATGCATCAAATCATTCGATTTTGAGTTCCACAGTTCCTTACCGTCAAATATAATTTCACCGCTCGTGGGCTTGTAAAGCCCTAGAATAGTCTTCCCTAATGTTGTCTTGCCGCTGCCACTCTCCCCAACTAATGAAACCGCTTCCCCCTTGTTCAGCTTAAAGCTTACATCGTCAACTGCTTTTACATACAATGCTTTTCCAAAAATACCCTTCCTTAGTTCAAACCACTTCCGCAGATTAGCTACGGATAAAAGAACGTTGATGCTCGTTTCAATCAACTCCCTCAACTGAGTACAGCCAACATTTGATGCGCTGATCGCTTCTGAGGCTGAAAGAAGGCGGGTCTTCGGAACATCGTCCATGCTTATAGGGGCATCTTGGCGCAAATCTGCAGGTCGCGGGGGGATTAATCAAACTGGGAGGAAGTCCTCGAATGAACTCTAATTTCTTATCGGTTCTCAGAGTGGGCACGCTTGTCATCAGTTTAGCTGAATATGGATGGGAAGCAGATCTGTAGAATCTGTCAGCGTCGTCGAATTCCACTATCTGGCCTGCATACATGACGGCGACCTTATCCGCCAACTCGCTTGAGAGAGCAATGTCATGGGTTATGAGAATGAAACTGAGGTTCAGCGATTTTCTTATCCTTTTGAGGAGGTTCATTATACCAGCTTGAGTCAACACATCCAAAGCTGAAGTAGGCTCATCCAAAACGACCAGCTCAGGATTCGTTGTCAAGGCCATGGCAATTATGGCTCTCTGCCTCATCCCTCCGCTTAACTCGAATGGGTATCTGTCGGCAAAAGCTTTTGAAATTCCGACCAGAGAGAGTGTTTCCTTAGCTTTATTCAAGGCAGTTTTTTTGTCAAGTTGCTCATGAATCATCAATGGTTCAGCAACTTGTTGACCTACTTTGATTACAGGGTTCAACGAATTCTGTGCAGCTTGAGTTACCATGGAAATCTTGACCCATCTTACGAGTTTTCCGAATTTGCTTTCATCTAGTTGCATTATGTCTTTGCCGTCAAGATAGACGTGTCCTTTGTAAGTGTCTATATTCGTTGGCAGGAGACGGATTATTGCTTTAGCGAGAGAGCTCTTACCGCAGCCGGATTCACCTATCAGTGCTAAGGTGTCCCCACGATTGATTCTAAATGAAATTCCGTCGACTGCTTTGACTGGTCCTCTTTTTGTGCGGAAGTATAGGTAGAGATCCTTCACGTCAAGCAATGATGAGTTCATTTACATCTCTCTTAGTTTAGGATTGAATATCTTGTCCAGTGCAAAACCCAATAATGCAAAACCCAACGCTGTGAACACTAAGAGCACAGATGGTTCAAGAACCCAGTAGTAATGCCCTTTGTAAAGTGCACCTTCGGTGAATGCGTCGTTGATTATTTTGCCCCATGTAGGTGCTATGGGATCTCCCAAACCCAGTATCGCGAGTGCTGCTTCCAAAAACACGAAGCCCGACACAGAGAGCACTAGAGAAGGTATGATTGTTGGAAGAATCTTTGGAATCATGTAACGAAAGATTATGCGAGGACCGCTTGCTCCATAGGCTTGAGCCGCCTCAATGTATGGGAGTTCCTTTACTTGCAGAAACATGGCTCTGTAGGTCTTGACTCCAGAACCAAAGATGCTTAAACATATTACAACAACCAACACAACCCATATGCTGATCTTGTAGAAGATTGATATCAGAATCAGAATTGGAAGGAATGGAAGTATCATCATAAATTCCGTCGTTTTCTGCAGAAGCGAATCTGCGAATTTTCCGTACCAAGCGCTTACAGCTGCAATGACCATTTGAATCACTGAGATGGACACTGCCGCCAAGATTCCGAATGAAATAGCAATTGGAGCTCCCCAGAGTATGCCGATTCTTAGATCTCTTCTCAGATGGTCTGTGCCAGCAACTCCATGGACCTTTCCATACACCAAGAGTTTGGCATCGATATTGGCAGTGGGTTCGAACAGCAACGCCTCAATTATCATTTTGTATTTGCCTTTTAGTGGCGTAGCTGTGTCACGTCTTAGAATGCTGTCATCTTCCGTCGCGAAGAGAGCAACTTCCGGACGGATTTCATATTCTATTTCTTTGCCAATTCTACTACTCAGATATTCTTTCAGATATTCCGATAGCTGGTTGTCATTCGAGATGTAATAGCGTTCCCCTGCTGAAATCACCGTTTCCCTCAGCTTGATTTGCTGGTTGTCTGGTTTTGTCCAATATATGGTGATGAATGGGCGAGATTGATTGTACTGTGCGTAAAAAGGCAAGTTCATTTCGCTTGGGAAAGCGTCATAGTCATAGTTGAAAGAAAACTCTATTCTGATTATTGAAATGCGTTCTCCAGGCACAGTTACTTTTATTGCCCCAGCTCCGCCTTTACGTGAGTCCAAAATTATTGTTTCAGGTAGTTTCTTCGAGGAGAAATAGTTGACCCAGCTTGGCTGGGCTTGTCTTGGATTGTCTAGGGTAACGTCTTCCCCTGCCCTCCATAGTTTCACCGCTTCGTCATAGGGGATTGTTGCTACTGTGTAAACTGAAAGCACTATTAAGAACGCAAGTATCCCAATTCCGAACAGCGCTGACTTGTATGCTGTTAGTTGTTTGAATCCAGTTTTCCACCGTTGTGTCACGTGCGGAGTCCTCCTACCCTTATGCGTGGATCCATTGCTGCATATACTATATCTAAAATGAAAACGGTTATTGCGAGCAAGTAAGCATAGATCACAACTTCGCCTATTATGACTGGTGAATCGAGTAAGCCTATTGCTCGATAGAAAAGCGAACCTATTCCAGGCCAATTGAACACTCTTTCTGTCACAATAGCACCCATCCATGAACCTATTAGCATTAGAGCGAATTCTGTAATTATCGGCGGAAGAGTTGGTCTTAACACATATCGTCTCTCTATTAATCGAGGTGGAACTCCTTTTGCCTTAGCCATCTCAACGTAATCTTCACTCGAAAACATTAGAAAGAACGTTCTTTTCACATAAGTCTGAATGAAGAAGTATGCCACTATCCAGGATGCGACTGGCAGTATCATGTGTTTCAATACGCTTAGAGCATAGTCAAACGTGTTCGACGGAGGCGGAATGTCTACAAGGCCTCCGTAAGGGAGTAGTCGGAACCAAGAGGCGAAGATCAGTATCAGAAAGATTCCGTAAAACCATCCAGGTATTGATGAAAGTGGCGAAAGTGAGACTATTGCTTTGTCGATTTTACTTCCATGCCGCCTGGAGAGGAAGAGGCCTCCAAACAAAGATAGGAAGAAAATCGTGAGGTTTATTGAGGTAAATAGTAGAATAGTGGTGGGCAGTCTCTCCAAAATTATCAACCTTACAGTTCGAGAACCGCTGTCGCTAGACATGAAACGAGATCTACCCAGATTCAAGCTCAAAGCACTTGTTAGATATCCAACGCTTCTGTATATGAAGGGTTGATCCAACCCCAAGCGTTCTATTTCCTGCTTGTACAGTTCATCAACCAGTTGCTTCTTCTCTTCTGTACTTAGGTTCCTATACGCGGGGTTTTGGAAAATGCTTTGGTTTATCTCGTCGGACAACTGGCCTTTTATGATCTCGTCAACATAGCCACCCATGTTTGCGATAACTACAGTTGCGTAGACAGCAAGCGTGACCACTATGATGAGAGTTATGCCTCTCGTCAATGAATATTTAAGAAATCTAGGCATTCCACTCGACATGTAGCCTGCCCCTTGCATTGTCTAAAGGGGTGAGAGGTTGAAAGAGTTTACGCATTTGAACTCACTTCACCGTAGCAGCGTAGTTGACGCCGCTAACATGATCTATGACGTATGGCATATATAAGCGTACATCAAAAAGACCATGCCTTTGAGCAATCTTGACTGACGAAATGTGCGGGATCTGCTTGACCGAGTTCTCTTAAGGAAGAAAAAAAGAGAGGAGGCTATTTCTTTCTGAGCCTAGGTAGCACTGCGATTATCACTGCTGCTATTATGGCTATCACTGCTACAGCTAGTGAAATGATGACTGTAGTGTTTAGCGTTGATATTGTTCCTTCAAGATCCGTTATCTGTCCCGACAAGTCGGATATCTCGGTTCCTTGGGTGGCTATTGTCGTCTCCAAATCTGCTTTGAGCTTACCGAGTTCCCCACTAAGGAAATCTCCGAAGGTCACCGTCACGAATGAAACTGAACTACTTGATGGAAGGCCCACTAGTTTGGACGCTGCTACAACTTCAATCTTGTTGGAACCAACTGGCAGAATGGATGTATCTGCAGCTGAGAGTACAATCTTCCATTCTCCGTCTTTAATAGCGGTTGCACTGCCTACGGTTCTCACGTCTCCAGCAGGACCTATGATGATGTACTTGACAAAGTCCAGTTCATCCGTTGGGTATACTGCACCTTTGAAAGTTACACTAATGTTGAACTCGTTTGCTAGCGTTTGAATTACTGTAGATGGACCTTTCAGGCTCAAAGCGGGGATTTTAGGTTCTGTGAATCTTGCCCATTTGTCAGCCTTGTCTGGATGATCTCTGAAAGCTTTTAGGGTTATGCTGGGAGCGAGCGGATCAACACTATCGACATAGAAAACTCCGTTTCCGACCCATAAGTGTCCGTGGTTTGTATGCCAGGTTTTCAATGCATTGTATTTTGTGGTAGCTTCGGCATCCGTGATATATGTTGCCAAAACGTTTCTATATGGGATGAACACAGGCGACGCAGCTAAAGCTGCATCTAACTCCTCCGTTAACGTAGTTACGCTTGGGCCAGCTATGTAGCTCATCCACTCAACACCTAATGCATCAGCCTTTGTAGCCCCAAATGCAAGGCGGCTTTTGGATTCTGCGAGCCATCCGATGGCGAGTAAGTGCCACGGTGATCCACCTTGACTCATTTCCAGATCGAACGTGTCGGCTGCAGCTTGGACGATATACTCGGCGTCTAGGTAAATCACGTCTGAATAGAAATCGATGACCAGTGGGTCTTCGCTTGTTATTTTGAATCCTTTGAAATCCTTCTTGAATGCGGTAAGCGTCGGAACGTAGGCTGAGTCGTATACGGGACTTGCTGGGTCTCCCCTGTCAAATGTGTATATGAACTGGAATACAAAATCCCCCAGTGAAATACTAGTTCCATCATGATATTTCTCATTGAAGAGGTTTGGGTCGAAATTCAAAGTAACTTTCGTTCTGGCTGTTGTTCCAGATGGGGTTGTTATTATTGATTGTGTAGTGGCATTCCAGCCGTACCAAGCGTCTGTAGGCACAACTATTGAATCCTCAGGGACGTATCTCAGGGTCAACCAATCTAGGCTTTTGAAGACAGGTAGTCCACTCTCAACGTCAACTGTGGCACTCTCCAATCGGTTGGGCCACCACAAACCAGTGAAAGGATCTGGCAACAGGGACTGATCATAGGTAGAACGGATGACCATCTGATCATATATCCAGTTGCTGCCTGCTACAGGATTCCATGGATCGGTCAACAGATCGGAAGATGCTATTTTTGCGCTTCCTCCAACTGTGTCTACGAATCTGATTGTCTGAGGCCACATCCAGCATCCATAGAAACCGCCGGCCAAATCGGAAGTCTGCGTTATTGCATTTCGAGCCGTCCAAGGTGACGCACGGTTTATGACCCATACTCTTACAGCGTCTTTCATTGACAGTTCAAGGGCTCTTGCCATCAATTCAGTTCTTTCTTCGATCGAGGCGAAATCATTCCTGCCTAAACGTTCTGCTATCAAATCGAATTCAGGGTCTGGTGTGTAGGCCGTCCAGAGGGGTTCAGTTCTGCCTCTGGAGGTGAAGTAGTAGTCGAAGTTGCTTGCTTCGTCCCTGTTGATTATGGTAGTTATCCAACCGCCAGTGTAAAGGTGCCATGCTCCATCTGCTGGGTTGCCACGCATCCAAATCGGTGTGGCTTCTGCCGATGTTTTGTATTGTCTGTCTACCACGAAACCGACGTTCTCAAGCTGCCCTGATAGGTAGTCGCCTATTTGTCTTCGTTCATCCTCAGTTCTTATTATGAACTTTATTGTAACTTGCTCTCCCTTGTAGTTCCACTTTCCGTCGACTAAGGTTGCGCCCAATTTCTGCATCTCTGAAGTTATGATTGATTTCCCTTTGTCGAAGTTGTAGGCGTATGCAAGTTCAAGCTTGCGTGCGACATCTAGCAGTTTAGCATAATCCGGGAACGCTGGAGTCAGTACAGTGTATCGTGGAATAGCTAAGCCTCCAGCTATTTCATCAGTCACGTAGTCTCTGTTTATCAAGTAATGCAATGCCTCTCTTATTTTCGGAATAGCAAAAGGATTGAGCTTTCCGGTTGCTGGAAATTCGGGACCTACAGGGTTGGAAGTTATTTCTCTGTGGCTTCCGTAGGATTGGCGATACCAAAGCTCTGGCGAAGCTTTTATCGTATTGAATAACTCTGCATCGTCGACTGGGAAGAAGTACGAGTCCATTTCTGCAGCCTTTAACATGTCGATGGCTTTTGCCTTGTTATCCTCCTTGAAGAAAACTACTTCGTCAAGCCATGGTCCTTGAGGCACCACTTGAGCTAGTGTCGAACTTGGAACTGCTGCTACTAATAGTGCAAATACTAGAGTCACAATTAGCACTTTTTTCCTCATATATACACCTGCAACGATTTCTACATTGGACAATTAATAAATAATTTGTGGTTTTGAACTGGCACTATTCAGCTTGTGAAAGGCATAGTTCCTAGAAAATCCCAGAGCAAAAGCCATCTTAGGCTGAATTTCCATTGCACAGGTTACTTAAAATACAGTTCTCGTGCTCTCTCCTGATCCGGCTGCGCGCGCTGATGTAAAAAAGATATCTTTCACTTGGGGATTACCGCGCGTCTTGTTAGTTCAACTTATATGCGCATGAGAGGATCAGCTAGAACAGAAAAGTCTGAAGGTTATCCTGCAGTTGTTTCGAAGTTTATGATCGAGAATATATCATATTTGTCTCCCAAGACTTGTCTTCCATGGAGGTAACCTAGCTCTATGAGGAAGCCTATGCCAACAATGCTTCCGCCGAGTTTCTCAACGAGTTCAACGTTAGCCTTGATTGTGCCCCCAGTGGCCAACAAGTCGTCAATGAGCAAGACGTTTTGGCCTGGCTTGATGCCGTCTTCGTGCATTTCTATCGTGTCTGCCTCGTATTCCTTCTGGTATGTGAGGCTTACCACTTTGGAGGGTAGTTTTCCTTTCTTTCTTATTGGAACGAAACCAGCTCCAAGTTCATAAGCTAGCGCGCCTCCAATTATGAACCCTCGGGCTTCACTTGACACTACAACATCTATGGGTTTGCCTCTGTAATGCTCAGCCAGTTTCTCGATGCATTCTCTAAAGGCGTCTTTGTCTTTGAGAAGGGTGGTTATATCCCAGAATACTACGCCCTTGAATTCGGGTATTCTTCTGATCTTCGATTTGAGATCCATTTGCTTCGCCATTCTGACTGATGATTCAAACAAGCGCATTCTTCAGCGCATGCCCGCATTCGCATGTTCTTTTCTTAGGCATTGCTGAAATGGTTTTTGTAATTAGCGTTTTGATTTTCTCCATGTTCTGTTTCATGGTTTTTGCGACTTCTTCTGCGTTGACTAGGTGGTCTTTCCACACGTCGTAGTCGGTGACGGTTGCTATGCAGGCGTAGCACATTTCAGCTTCTCTGGCTAGTACGCATTCGGGCACCAGGGTCATGCCGATTATGTCAGCGCCCCAGCTTCGGTGCATTTTGGACTCCGCCTTGGTTGAGAATCTTGGGCCTTCTATGCACACATACGTTCCGGTTTTGTGGTAGCGGATCTTCATATCTTCAGCTGTTTCTATGAGTATGTCTCTTAGCTGAGGACACATGGGATCGGCTACAGATATGTGGCAAACCTGTTTCCCTGTGTAGAATGACTGCTCCCGCTTGGTTGTCTTATCAATGAACTGGTCGATTATCACTGTGTCGCCTGGTCTGTACTCTTCTTTGAGTGAGCCGACGGCTGACGGCGCCAATATCCGTTGGACGCCTAGTTTTTTGAGAGCGTATATGTTAGCGCGTGAGTTGATGTCAGTGGGTCTTATGGTGTGCTTTCGTCCATGACGTGGTATGAACGCGATTTTTCTGCCTTCGAGCTCTCCTATTGATATTGCATCTGAAGGTGCCCCGTAGGGTGTGCGGAGCTTCATTTCTCTGACGTTTCTGAGAAGTGTGGGGTCGTAGACGCCAGTTCCGCCGATTATGCCGATTTCTGCTTGCATGGTGGGTTTTACTGAATGGCTCTGCTAATAAGAATAACGGACTGCCGCGCTGTTCAGCTATCAACAACTTAGGTAGCATTCAGTGATGCTATCAATGCGGCTGAAAAAAGCCAAAGAATGATTGTTGGCAAAGCCGTAGAGATCTGCTAGTCTTTTCCAAGTGACAAAGCAGAGTCTTTTCTTTCTTCTAACACCAATGTTGTATGAGTGTCTATAGTGTCTTTTGAGTCGTAAAGCCTTAGTAGAAAAGAATTGTATTCAGATACATCCTTTACTCTCACGGTGGCTAACAAGCCGTATTCTTCACCTGTTCGATAGAGATCAATTATTTCAGGCATTGAAGCCAGAAATTCTTGTGCAACGTTGTCGTAAACGTTGGGATTAACCTTGATTCTAGCGATGAACTTTGTCCGTAGCTCTAATTTCGAGTAATCGATTCTTAGTGTATGTCGAAGAATTATGCCTCTTTTCTCTAAACGTGATAATCGGTTGAATACAGCTGGTTGAGAGAGGTCAACGCCGAAATTGCGTAGCTGCTTGCTAAGTGCGACTGTTGAAAGAGGCAGTGGCGAATTTGCCTTCTCTGCCTGATTGAGGAGAACCTCAAGAAGCTTGAGGTCCACGTGGTCAACTTCTGAAGATTCTTGCGCCTTTGTCTGAAAGGCAACTCCAGATTCCTTGTAAATCTTTATTGCGTTAACGACTCTGTACTTCTTGAAGTAAGTTCTAGCCATGGTGTCGTCTATTCTCTTCAAGATTCGGCTGAAGTGTTCATCGTCGACTAGTCTAAGCCTGCCGAAGAGCGAGAACTCACCTGCTATTCCATCTAACAAATCACACGATGACGATTCTTCAAGCATCTTTGCAAGCCAAGGCTCGTGTGGATTAGTTTTCAGCTCGAGAAAAACTGTTCGACTAATGCCCACCATTGATGGATCAACAACGATGGTTGGTCCCAAAATAATTCCATCTACGAAGAGCCGTTTAATTCTGTCTCTGACCGCAAAACGGGACAAGCTGGCTCTTTCACCGATTTCTGTGAACGATGTCCGGCTGTCTTTCAGAAGAATCTCTAGCACAAGTCTGTCGTATTCGTCCATCTGCTACTTCACCACATTTCGGATAAATGGTTGCCCAAAGCGGCAAGATGTGATCATTCTATAATCAATTGAGAAAAAATATAAATATTTCGTGATCCCCATGAGACACTGGTGAAATGTACGATGGATTTCAAGGTCAAGGGTTTATCACTTGCCGAACAGGGCGATCTCCTCATTGAATGGGCTTCAGCACACATGCCAGTTTTAAGCCAAATAAAACAGCGGTTTGAGAAGGAAAAGCCACTCAAAGGAGCTGTACTCGGCGCATGCTTGCATGTAACAAAGGAAACCGCGGTTCTTGTTCAGGCGCTCAAGGCTGGCGGAGCAAAGGTTGCGTTGTGCGGTTCCAACCCCTTGTCCACTCAAGACGAGGTTGCTGCAGCTTTAGCCAAAACAGGTGTGAACATTTACGCTTGGCGAGGCGAAACCACGAAGGAATACTACTGGTGCGTCAACAAAGTCATCGATCACAATCCAATCATTACATTAGACGACGGAGCCGATCTAGTGGGCACGCTTCACTCCAAGCGCACAGAAGCCTTGAAAACAGTTAAAGGCGGAACTGAAGAGACGACGACAGGCGTAGTGCGCTTGAAAGCCATGGAAAAGGCAAAGGCACTCAAGTATCCCATCATAGCCGTAAACGACGCACACACAAAACATCTTTTCGACAACCGCTACGGGACAGGACAAAGCACAATCGACGGCATACTACGTGCTACCAATGTCCTGCTAGCTGGCAAGAACTTCGTTGTCTGCGGTTACGGCTGGGGTGGACGAGGCTTAGCCACACGAGCCAGAGGCATGGGTGCTCACGTAGTAGTCACCGAAGTCAACCCCGTACGGGCTCTGGAAGCAGCCATGGACGGGTTCCAAGTAATGTCTCTAAATGAGGCTGCTAGGATGGGAGACATATTCGTAACAGTCACGGGAGACACCAGTGTCATCAGAAAGGAACACGTGGTCAAGATGAAAAGCGGCGCCATACTTGCCAACAGCGGACACTTCAATGTGGAAATCAAAATCCCAGACATCGAAAGCTTGGCTGTCTCTAAACGAACACTTCGCTCCAATCTGGAAGAATACAAGTTGAAGAATGGCAAAAGGCTGTACCTGCTGGCTGAAGGCAGGCTAGTCAATCTGGCATCGGCTGAGGGGCATCCCTCAGAAGTCATGGATATGTCTTTCGCCAACCAAGCTCTCTGCGCAGAATATCTGATGAAAACCCAGAGGCTTGAAGTTAAAGTCTATGATGTGCCGAAAGAAATCGACGATATGGTTGCCACATTGAAACTGAAATCTATGGGCATGGAAATTGATAAGCTCACAGCTGAGCAAAGCAAGTACATTGCTTCGTGGGAAGAAGGAACTATCTGATTCTAACGGTAAACCTTATAATTGGGTTGCTTTCTTAAGATGGCTACATTGGGGTGAAAATCATGAGCAAAGATCAAGCGATAGGCGGGCTCATTTTCCTAGTCTGCGTAGTAGTGATAGTCGGTTACATTCTAGGGATGTTCTTTTATGATCCTTGGATAAAAGACTGGCTGGCAGATTCATTTAATATTTCATGGTCAACTGGTGGCGTCAGATACTGGTTAGTTGCTGTTCCAGTATTGGTTGCCTTTGTTGCAGTATTGGGCATCGGTGCTTGGATTGGGTGGACCATGGCAACAACTCCGCCTCCGAAACCAATTGAAGAAATAGAAGCTGAAGAGAAGAAGGAAGAGGAAAAAGCGGAAGGCGAAGAGAAGGCGTCAGAGAAAAAGAAGTAATGACAAGCAAAATCCGCCTTTTCTACAATCTTCATTATTTGAATTTCATGCAGTGGTGATTCTAGGTGAAGGACGTCAAGGGCTTGGTTCTGTGCGGTGGACCTGGCACCCGACTGCGTCCCATCACCTATTACTTCACGAAGGCTTTGATCCCCATAGGATTGAAGCAGAAACCCTTGCTGGAATACGTTGTCCGCCTGCTCAAGTATCACGGCATCTCCGACTTGGCTTTCTTGGTGGACTATAAAGCGGAACAAATCTTGAATTATTTCAATGAGGGCTCAAGGTTTGATGTCAAGATCTCGTATGTCCGAGACACACCCGAGCGTAAGGGCACGGCTGGCTCGGTGTTGAACGCTTTCAAAGAAGGATTTGCAGGCACAGAGGACACATTGCTCGTGTACTACGGAGATATTGTCACCACCATGAATTTGAAAGAACTGCTGAACTTTCACAGACGCAAACGAGCCGTGGCAACAGTTGCTCTAGCATCAGGTTTCACAGTGAGGGTCGGCTTAGCCGATCTTGACAAGAAAGGCAAAGTGTTAGGATTTGAGGAGAAACCAAAGTTAAAGAAGCCTGTGAGCATCGGCATTATGGTGCTTGAAGGTGAAGCGCTAAAGGACATTGAAGGATTGTTTCCGAAGAAGCGTGGAGTCGACCTTATGGGAGCCGTAGTGCCGCACCTTGTTCAAAGTGGCAAACCTGTTTACGGCTATTTGTCAGATGCGTTCTGGTACGATGTGGGCAGCACTGAGGCATATGAGAAATTAGACCACCAGTTTGTGGAGAAATCACTGGCTTTTCTCTTCAAGCAATGATACTTGCTAGAGTTTTTGGTGTTTAAAGGTTAATAGTCGAAAATCTCATTTGTGGTTGTGGAAGCTCTGATTATGCCCACAGCCAGTGTAGATTTACCTTTTGCGATTCCCGCTAAGGAGCGAGAGAAGGCATTCACGCCTAGAATGGAGACCACAGCAATAGTGCTCTTAGCCGAAGCAAGACGGCGAAAACGAAGCCTCTTTGGAACCGCTCCAACCAAGCTGGCATCAGTATCAAAACTTCATTACCCTTTGTGGGCTGTGCCTTGGGCGAATCANTTCCTAATAGTTGATGCTTTAGCCGTCTCCCCTTCCACAATTGCCAAGCAGCAGCTACCTAACATTACGGGGTTCATAGAAGATGTTGAGAGAGGTGCATCAGTTCGAGAGCTGTTTCGAAACGCAATTGAGAAGCATGCTAAAACATTCAGTGATTATGCTGAGAAACTCGATGTGCAAGTTGATGCACTGCTAATCGATAAAACTCTGTTGTCTGATCTCTCCGATTACGTGCAAGAAGCTTTGTCCAGTAAATCGGATGCGAAATCCCCTATAACTTTGGTGCCGCTTAAACTTGATGTGAAAAACGCATGTGAAATCACCCGAAAGATGCAAAGTCTTCATGTGCAAGTTCGGTCTGAGATAGCTAGTTTGGTTTATGCAAAAAATCTATTGGAGGAGATTACGAAGCGTCATGAGCAGATGATCATGAAAGAAGCCAACTTCCTGCGTGAAACCTACGAGGCTCAGATTGCTGAGCTACAGCCTATTGTTGAAAAGAAAACAGATCAGCTGCTCAAGGATCGAGACACCAGAATAGCCAAAATGAGCAAAATCGCTCAGAGCGAACTGAAGGTTAAGGAAAGAGAGAGGGAAAGACGCGAGCGTGAACTGCAAAAACTAGCACTGAGCGAAGCTGATTTTGTCAGGAAGCGTGAGGCCCGCAGGCGGAGACACGATAAGATAGGCGAGGCGCACTGGGTGCGTCGCATTCGAGCCAATGAGAAGAGAATCGGTGAGGTAAAAGCGAAAACACAAGCTCTAGCGGAGT
>JGI24422J19971_10000231_pt1 | contig 29313 bp, 35 predicted proteins | sample DeeMarSWOR152_54_FD_19971 | JGI IMG/M metagenome (IMG submission 19971) | reverse complement strand
GGTTGTCCAGATATTGATCTTATCCTGTTTTAGAAAGTGCTTGTCATTGCTCCAGATTCCGTCATTAGGGATACTAAGGGCTAAAGCTATGAAGGGGACATCGTCTGGATCTATGCTACCGATGATTTTTTCTGCCTCAAGATATTTTTGCTTATATCTGTCGAATTCTATGACCTGAGCTCGCTCTAGGAGATCATTGATCAGTAAAAGAACATGCCTCTTGGGGAGGGAGCTCTTTCTGGTTATCAGAGGTATGTATCTGTTTATCTCATCGAGGGTAAAGTCGGGTGTGTAAAAGAAAAACCTCGGGCTGAGTAGAATCCTTCTGGAAGAGGAATCCCTGATCAGTGCGGAGATGATTTCGTTCGTATCTACAATGAGGATCATTTTAGGAGGGCCATGTGTCTCTCCGCTATTGAGCGCTTGATCTTCTTGGATATCTCTATTGCATCTTTATCGGTCAATTTACTCTCGCTTGTTAATTTATCCATGAGTTCAAGCTTTTCTACGTATTCCATCATAGCATGTCTTGCAACCTCGCTCCATCTGATCTCGGGGTGTTTCTTTATCTTCCTATGGAGTTTTTCCGGGATGGATAGGGTTATGTTTGCCATATGTGTAATATGTGATTTCACATATAAAAATAACTTCCGCGCACACCTATAAAACGCAGCATGAATGTTTAAACATGATTTGGATTCTGCGGAAGGCTTATTACGGGGTGTTTTATGTAGATAAATGTAGATATTGATTGATGAAAAAATCGATTTTCCTGGTACTCGGATTTGTGGCTGTTCTAATTGTTTCTGGATGTGTTCAGCAACAAAGGCTTGGAGAGGGATACCATGATGAAAATGTTATTCGGATTTTGGGTGCGAGCTGCAGGCTTGATCCCCAGGGGATGGCCTGGGATGGCGAGTTCTTATGGGTAACGAACGAGGGAAGCACCCCGCCCTACGACGCGTATATCTTCAAGGTTGATTCAAAAACCGGGAGGGTTATTGGTAAATGGAAGGCTTCAAGTTACGATGAATGCGGCGCTGCCTATGATGGAAGATATCTGTGGACAACGGGTGGACACAATCCGAACGGGGTCCAACCCCCCTGGGAGGATCCGGATGGATATGATCTGATATACAAATATTCCATTGAAAACGGCACCCCCACCTTAATTGAAAGGTATGCTGCTCCGGAATCTCCGGTTATGGGCATAGGAAATTCTATAGCCTTTGATGAAGAGGGAAACCTCTGGGTTGCTGACGGTATTGGAGAGAATAAAATAAAGCTTATGCAACTCGATTTATTGACAGGCGTGGAAGCCGAATATCATCCGGGTCTGGAAAACGTTTGGAAGACCGGGGTTGTTCGTTCACATATCTTCGATCTAAGGGGTCTGAGGGTAAAGGGATTTGATTGGGTTAATTGGAGAGATGGGAAAAAGGAACTCATAATCAGTGGTTACCTGTTCGAGGATCCTGATCCCCTGGACATGAATTATGTCTTGATAATTGACCCCGAAACCTATGAAATAAAGTTGAACCATACCTGGTCAGTTCATGGGAAAGGACCGAAAATCGGCACTTTTGACATGGTATGGGACCCCGAAAATGAGATATTATGGACACTTGAGGGGGGAAGCGGGAATATCTATAAACATCCTGGAAATTCAACCAGGGGCGTATATCTTGAAGATTTGCTCCGGTGAGACGGGCTTTGTTATGGGGGTTATGGGATGTTTTACGGTTTGCTTTTAACGATAAAAAACAATATATTATAAGTAATCTAATTTCTGACTTTGGATTACCCCGAGGGATTCTTTGAAAAACATACATCATAACCCGAAAAAATGCGGTAGTATGGACGGGTTCATGGACAAGTGTCTGACAAATGAGGACGACAAAAGATATCGTATGGGCTCTATTATTCTGAATTTATGGCAGAAATGCGACGGCAAAAGAACCCTGGATGATCTGGCGAAGCTGATGTCCGAAGAGAACACCGAAACAGAGTATACCAATGCATTAATTAAAGAAATGCTCGATCTTCTCGAGGCAAGGAAATTGATCACCTACACGGATTCTCCTGGGAGTTACAACTAGTTTCAAACCACAGTTAATATCTTCTTCTCCCAATCTATTTATATGAGCTGGGTAATTATCCTCGGTTTACTTGCTGCGGCATTCACCACTGCAGCTCTCCTGCCGCAGGTAATCAAGACCGTGAAAACAAAGAAAACCGACGATCTCTCCCTGTTGATGTATATCATCCTCTCAATCGGTATCTCCCTGTGGCTGATATACGGTCTGCTCACTATAGATCTGCCGATAATAATAGCGAATTCAATCACACTCATCCTCACAGTAACTGTTTTAGTCCTTAAAATAAGACACGGATAAACCCGCAGAAAGGATATATATGATCCAGGTGTATTTCTTATTATGGGGAAGAAAATAATCTTGGTCTTGCTGATAGTATCTCTGCTGATTTTAGCTGCATATCAGTATTACAGCTGGCGTGTTGAGAGAGAATACGGAAAAATCATCGAGGAGTACAGGCCGGCAGAGTTCCATCCCATGACGTTTGGTATGTACGTGGATTCGGCCAGCTACCTGTACATCCGGGAGCACTCGGGTGATTATATTCTGAGGGAGATAGAGCTATATGACGAATTGCCTGTTGATTTGTTTAGAATTGATTGCAGATACGATCTGTTCCTGGAAAACGACACAGAGAATATCGACAAACTGGATCAGGCAGTTGCAGGGATTAGGGGCACGGATAAGAAACTAATGCTCGGGGTGTATGGGGTACAAAGCTGGTTTAATGAACCGAAACAATGGGATAACTGGAGGGATATGTACAGACAGCAGGTGGATATCCTAATGGAGAGATACCAGCCGGAGTATATGTATGTCCTGCCAGAGGCACCCACATGTCTGGGTGGACAGATAAGCGAAGTGGGTAATATCACAACCGAGGAATGGGTAGAATTCACGGAGGAGATAGCAAAAAGAATCAAAACCAGCAATCCGGGTACAATTGTGGTGGTGGGATGCTGCCTGCATGCCCCGGAAAATCCGTCGTTCTTTACACAGCTTATCGGCAGGGATAATGACATAGATGCTATGGGGAATGACCCCTATTCAGTGGATGAGATGATAAATACGGACAAATATCTGGAATACTGGCACACGAGTCCTGACAATAAAGAGATGTGGATTACGGAGACATGGAGTAACGGGAATATCAGATACGAGAGACTGGGGAGATCCGCCAACTACATCAGGTTTGCCGTGTACTATGCACAGAAAAAGGGTCTTAACGGTTTCGTTCTCTTCGGCGGTATATGGAGCATTCACAGAGACAAAGAATTCAAGAAACTGGATACGTTTTATGCCTACAAAGAGGTTATAGAAGAGGTCAGAAAAAACACAAAACACAGCCCCTGAGCTCAGTATCTGATCTGTCATTCACCTTCCCTCACCCTCGAGGAGGCCGATCTCCTTTCCATTTATTCTTATTTTGATTGGTTTTGCCGAGGCGAGAAGCATTCTACCGTCTTTTTTAGCCATTGCTTTGAGTTGGAATTCGATCTCTATCCGAGTTTTTCCGTAGACTATCTCCTCTCTTGTGGTTTTTGTTTCCGTTGTGAAGGAATTCTCAGAGGACATCTTTGATTTTTCTCAGGATTTTTCCCTTTAATTTCAGATCCGATGTTAGGTTGAATGCTGGAGGAATCAATCTGACTACCTTATTCTCGATATCCACTTCAAGTCTTCCATCCAGCATTGGGGCATCAAAGTTGGGGGTAATCCTTATGCACGTATTTTGGAATGTGTTCAGGGGATACACCATCGGGTAGAGGTATCCACATGCAATTCCCGTTTCATAGGCGTTCTCTAACCCAAGGTTTAGTCTCAGATAGAATTTTTTGATAGAAAATGTTTTCATTGCGTTGTATATGAATCTCAGAATTGGTCTTATGTACTCAACCCTGAAACGGAATTTCTCCTTTACCCTCTTTTTTTCTTCCCTCTTTTTTTCTTCCCTCTTTTTCTTCTCTTCTATACTCTTCCTGAGGATTCTTACCCCAAAGAAGTAGACCTCCAGCGTCTTTTCTGTGAGGTTGACTCTTATCCTTGTCGCTTCTCCTGTAAGTGCTATGTTGATTTCCCCTCTTGCTTCTAATCCTTTTTTCTCGGCCAAAAGTTTTATTCTGATTGGTGTGAAAAGGATAACACTGGGTGTAAGACTTATTGCTATAAGTAAAAGAAGGAAGATAATGTAGGCAACCATCTCCAATTGATCCTATTCTCCCTTCTTCTTTTTCTCCCCCTTTGATTTTTTCATCTCTATTGCCTTGTCCATTACCCTGGGTATTGTCTCCCCCATGGTCTCTATTGCCGAAGCAATGGTTCCCTTGGCTTTAAGTGGCAGTACTTCGACGGTACCCTTTCTTATCACAATCAGGGCTGTGGGTGACACACCGCCACCTGCACCGCCTCCGCCCCCTTCTCCGGAGCCTTTACTCTTCCCTTCTTTACCTTCACCCCCGGTTCCTGCACCTCCTCCCGCACCAAAGCCGAAGCCTACGCTGCATACGGGGATAATTGTTATCCCGTCAAAGGTTTGCGGTTTTCCTATTATGGTTTCGGTAGAAATCAGTTTCTCCAGTTCAGCAACCATTGTCTTAACCATGTCTTCTGCAATCATCTCAACCACCTCAAATTTTTATATCGTTAGTATATCCCATCTATTCTTTAAATAGAAATGAAGATAGTTGGGAAAAGCGGATATATCGGGGGAGATTGTTTAAAAGGAGGTGTTCCAATAATTTTACAGAATGGTTGAAGCCAGTCTTCTGGGATTCGTGGGTAGTTATGCCGATAGCCTTCCATCTGAGGCATTGGCCGGGAATGTTTTTGCAGTGTCAATCCTGCTGATTCTCTTTTATATCACAGTCATTGTGATAAACAAATTGACGGATATTATCCTGCTTCTACTTAAGCGGCTAATTCTCCTCGCTATTGTGTCTCTGGCTTTCTATCAGTTTCTCCAGTTCTTGGATGCAAAACTGGGGGCGGAGGGTCTTACCGTGGATACAATAATCTTTGGCGGGGCTGGTTTTATTGTGGGTTGCATAGCCCTATTCATAGCAGTTCACGCAGCATTTTCCTCTCTCATAAAGGTCCGTCCCGGAAAGAAGGTCGTGACTAAAGAGGAGGTAGAGGAACCTTCTAAGAGGATAATCTCCATGAGCGCACTAAAAGAAGACAGAAGGCTGGGCGTGGTAATAGCATATCTTGTTGTTGCAGAGTTTGGCGTAATCTCGTCAAAGACCGTTGCCGCCCCGAATGTTAATGTGGGTGTGCTTTTCTTTGCTGCGTTCATGATAGCAGCACTTTTCTTTATATATCAGAGCTATAGGGACTTTAAAACGGGTATACGGCATTTACTGGTCGCTTTGTTTGTTGGGGGTATACTCTCCATAGTGCTGGGATATTTCTGGGGGGGCTATCCCTTAAATGAACTGCTTTCCGAGATGTATTTTGTCTCCGATTCGCTGGTTGCATTCGTCACAGGCATTGCAGTAAGCCTTTTCATGGGGAGTAGGGGGTAGGAGATGAATAGTAACCGCTTTTTGTATTCTGGCGCTTGCAATTTATAATGCTGGAGAGTAAACACCTAAGGAAATGGGTCCGGAGGGGATGAATTTAACCTTCGCACGCAGACAATAAAACCCGCACGGGCCCTTATTTACTGCTTCGGGACTCGGTCTCGGCGAACCGGAGGTACGAGTTGTGGTCACATAAACTATTGATTTATATATCTGTAGTCACATAGTATCATTATGCACATAGAAATCCGGGAAAGAGGAAAAAGGAAACTGTACTACCTCGCACACTCCATCAGGGAGGCAGGGAAAAGCAAAAAATTCAGGAAATACCTCGGTGCAAACCTCACAAAAAAAGAAATACAGGAAAAAAGACAGAAAACAGAAGAAGCCCTCAAAAAACAGATAAAAGAATACAAAAGAATAGGCGACCCACTCCACACAGTGCTAACAGAAAAAGACAAGAAACTAATCCAAACCCTAATTAAAAAAACAGACATCAAAATAAGCCACCTCAGCGAAGAGGACTGGCTCAGATTCACAGAGCAATTCACCTACGACACAAACGCAATAGAAGGCTCCACGATAACACAAACAGAAGTCAAAAACATAATCGAAGAAGACAGATGGCCGACACAAAAAACAAGACAGGAGATAGCTGAAACATACGGCGTAGCAGAGGCGATAAAACACATAAGAAAAACCCGACAACACCTCACACCAGAACTGATACAGAAACTACACCACATAGTCTTCAAAAACAGCAAACCCTACGCAGGCAAATTCCGCGAAAAAGGCATAGAAGTCGTCATCAAAGACGCACAAGGCAACATAATACATCGAGGAGCTCCACAACAAAAGATAACAAGCCACCTAAAAGAGCTCATAAGATGGTACGGGGAAAACAAAAACAACTACCACCCCATAGTACTTGCAGCAGTAGTCCACAACCAAATCGAAAACATACACCCCTTCCAAGACGGAAACGGAAGAATAGGAAGACTATTGCTGAATAACATACTCATAAAACACGGCCTGCCGCCAGTAAACATCGAACTCAAAAACAGGACAGAATACTATGAAACACTGCAAGCATACGAAAAAGAAGGCAACATCCGGCCCACAATAGAACTAATACTCAAAGAATACAAGAAAAACATGTGACCACATTTTGCTGGTGTTGTGGTCACACAAAAACCCTTGATTCCCAATCCTTTTCAATCTGCAACCTCGTATCCCTCTAAATCCAGTGTTACAGATTTGTATCCAAGTTTCTTGAATCTGGAGACTGTATCCCTTTTATCTAAGATAAGATCGAATTCATTCCTCAGTATTTGTATTCTCGCCAGTGGAAAGTGATCTCTCACCCTGACGGTACTCAGGTTAATGGATCTGAGGATTTCCTCGGCCTTATCTATTCTCCTGAGTCTGTCGGGTGTAATCTCCGAATTAAAGGGAATTCTCGTCGCGAGACACGTCTCTGAGGGTTTCATCGCAATTTTCTTATCAACTTTATACATAATCTTTCTTATCTCTTTTTTACCCAGACCGAGATCGGCAAGCGGGGATACTACTCCCTCTTCTTTATTTGCTCTCAGCCCGGGTCTGTCCTCCCTGAGATCATCTGCGTTAGTACCGTCCAAAATTACATCATATCCAAGGGCTTTTATCTCACGAAAGATTTTTTTCTTGCACAGATAGCATCTGTTACCGGGATTTCTCTTTATCTCATCGTTCAGGATAGTGATATCTATAACCCTGTGATTTATCCCGAATCTCTTTGCAAAGTTTATGGCATCATCTACTGCATATCTCGGGGTGAATTCCGATCTGATCGTTATAGAATCTGCAAATTTTTTGGCCATAAAGGAAATCAGAGAGCTGTCAACCCCTCCAGAATAAGCTACTGCTGTTTTTTTGCCTTTAAATCCTTCCAGATATTTTTTTATTCTCTTCATTATCTAATTTTTAGCATCCCGTCTAAGGCCCTTTTTGCCCTGATCTGTATATCCTCCGGAACCCTGACCTCATATTTCATCTCCTGTAGTGACCAAAGAATCTTCTCCAGGCTTATTATTTTCATGGTTGGGCATACCGAGGATTCTGAGGCCGGATAGAACCTCTTTACTGGATTTTCCTTCCGCAGTCTATGAAGGATACCTATCTCAGTTCCGACGATTAGTTCAGAGGCACTGGATTTTTTTGCGTATTTGCACATTCCCTCGGTGGAGAGTACATCATCAGCCAGTTCAATTACCTCCGGGATGCACTCTGGATGAACCATCACCTCAGCCCTTGGATGAAGTCTTTTCTGCTTCAAAACATCCTCGGGGCGGATTTTTACATGACTCGGGCAGAATCCATTCCAGGCAATAAGCTTTCTACCGGTTCTTTTGGACACATAATCTGCAAGGTATTTATCCGGAACGAAAATGATCTCCTTTGCGTCTTTTAGAGACCCAACCACCTTAACGGCATTGGAGGATGTACAACAGATATCGACTTCTGCCTTAACCTCCGCACTGGTATTTACATAGGCAACAGTAACGGCATCCAGGTGCTTTTTTTTCAGATTCCGAAGCTTCCTTGCGGTTATCATATCCGCCATTGGGCAACCGGCATTTATATCTGGCAGAAGTACCGTCTTATCGGGAGACAGAATGGCTGCGGTTTCCGCCATGAATTGAACACCACAGAATACGATTACATCGGCATCTGTTTTAGATGCTTTTCTACTCAATTCTAAAGAGTCGCCAAGATAGTCGGCAATGTCCTGAATCTCAGCTGGCTGATAGTTATGTGCCAGGATGACCGCATTTCTCTTTTCCTTCAATCTATGTATCTCTTCAATTAATTTTGCGTTGCTCATTTTACCTTAATTGACTATTATTGAGTCTGATTATATAATAGGTGTTTCCTACATTTTTATATCGGGTAAAATGAAACTTGTTATCGGATTGGTTGGAAAGATAGGTTCCGGAAAGACCATAGTTAGCGATTATCTGCACGAGAAATACGGGGCAAAGCAGATGCGATTTTCCCAGATTCTCATGGACATTCTGGACAGGCTGTATCTCCCCCATGAAAGGAAACATCTGCAGAGACTTGGGCATTCCCTCAGAACGTCCCTCGGTGAAGATGTGATCGTCAATGCCTTCGGCAGGGACATGGAAAAGGATCCATCAAGGGTTATTGCTGTTGATGGGATCAGGTATATGAATGAGGTTAAAATGCTTAGAAAATTTGAGAATAATCTGTTGATATTTGTTGATGCCCCAGCGGATATAAGGTACGGAAGGTGCAGGACAAGGGGCGAAAAGGGCGAGGATAAGATAGAATTTGAGGAGTTCCTTAAGGCGGAGGAGAGGGAGACAGAAAGACACATAGATGAGATAGGGGGGATAGCGGATTATCGGATAGAAAACACAAAGTCACTAGAGGAATTGTATAAGGAGGTTGATAGGATACTGAAGAATAGGATATAGATTGTCCATCAGCAGTCAAGCTTTTCTTCCCAAGAAAACCTTGACCAAAAGAAGGAATTTTATCTTATTCAGTGTGGCTAAGCGACGCGACCGACTAAAGTCGGGCGCGTGTCTGACTTTAGTCAGCCACACTGAAAGGAGCGCATGCCGCACCCTGGTGTGAACTTACAGTGTAAGTTCAGGTTCATCAGCAGCTACCCTTGTCATCCCTATTCAGCCTGGGTCGGTATCATCATCTGAACATTAAATTATGGGATTTCAAGCAAATTAACCGCCTGTGATACCACCGCCCTGCAGATCTGTTTGAATCTCCGTGCTCAATTCCTTCAATTTCTCGGTCAATTTTTTCTCTTGTTTTTCGAGCATCTGAATTCTGGCATTTATAACATCCTTATTTTCCTGAAGTTTCTTTTCGCTCGTGGGTTTATCTGTTTCGATCAATAATGGTCCAGTAGCTTCATAGATCCTCTCCTTATCAATTTTTTCCAACGCCGTAATGGCATTATCGATGTCTGTAGATTGCAAAATCAACTGTTGTTTTTGTAAGACTATCGCCTGCAATTGATTCTGGAGCCCCTGAAACTGGTTTACTTTGTCCTGAATTTGTTTTGGTATGTTCATTTTAATCTTCTGTTAAATTTAAACACATCCCAATCCATCGGAGATAGGTATTCATAGAGCCACGAAGTGCTGTAAGGTCTTGAGCCTTTATTCTTAAATTCAGGAGGTTTCCCCTGTGATTCAGGGTTATTTTTGATCTGTGTAATGCCTCGCTCGTTGTTTCCATTTCAATGGCTTTGCAGCAGACCTCTGCCGCCTCAGATGGAACATGAATATCTACCTCTAGAAAATTCATCTTGCAATTACTGTTTTAGTAATGGGCGGTCTTTTCTTGACCCATATATTTGATCTCTTTTCCTTACACTTCGTGCACTTCAACCTGTGCTTTAATAGATAATCATAATCTACCTCTGCACCGCATTCTATGCATATATATGTCATTTTGTTTTTGTAGTTATTGAGGTATATGCCCCACCAGTAAATTTAAGACCACATGATCTACATTCCCAGATTCCACTTGCCATCTTTTTAACCTTTCTGCCACACTTGGGGCATTTGTTTTCTTTGGAGAGATCCTCAATCTTGCGTATCTCATCTCTTACCTTGCGACCAATTCTTGGACCATATCTTCCAACCGATCCAACCTTTCGCGTGTGACTGTACATTTTCTGAATCCGGGTATAAGGATAATTGATTTGGGGTATAAATATCCGATACTAGCGATTGTTACTTTTCTTCATCCCCATTGCCTTTAGAATTTCCACACTACCAACCCCCGGAAGACAGATTACATAATTTGCGCCCGCCCTTTTCATCTTGTTTCCAGATCCCTTCTCGTTCGCTCTGACATAGACTTCAATGTCAGGGTTTAGCTCCTTTGCTGTCAGAATTGTATAAACCGCTGCAGGATCAGAGTCCAATGCAATCACTATCGCCTTTGCATCCTTTATTCCAGCGGATTCCAGGGTTGATGGATGGGTTGAATCACCATGTATGCCGACAAATTCCCTTTCAATTATTTCATCAAATTTCTCCCTGTCTTTATCAATTATGACTACATCCCTCTTTCCCAGACCCTCTGCCACAAGTGTTCCAACATCACCGTATCCGCATAAAATCACGTGGTTTTTCATTTTCTTCAACATCCTCGTTATTCTACGAAATTTGAATATATCTAAAAGACTTACTTCAATTAGATTGCTAACGAGAACGCTTATTAGATAGAAGAGTAGTGATAAACCGATCAATATGAGGAACATTGTAAAGATTCTTGATTCTGGGGAGGATGGTTGAATGTCACCATAGCCGACACTGCTTATTGTGACTATTGTAAAGTACAATGCATCCAGAAATTCCAAATTTTCCAGCGACATATAGCCTACTGTCCCTATGGAGATTACCAAAAAAATGAGGATCAGAGCAAAGATCAGGTTTTTTGTTTGGATTCTCATTTTTATTATGGAGTAAGGCGGTGCCTGTCTCTCGGAAATAAAACTACTTCCCGTATTGGAAGATCAAGAAGCTGCATTATCACCCTGTCTATTCCTAGGCCAAAACCGCCGTGAGGTGGCATTCCATATCTAAACGCTTTGAGATAAAATTCGAAGTTGTCCGGATTTAGATCGAAGTGCTTTATTCTCTTCAGCAATAGTTTTGGATCGTGGATCCTTTGCCCCCCCGAGGCGATTTCTACGCCCTTAAAACCGAGATCAAAGGAGCCGGAGTACTTATCTTTGAATGGCATCGTATAGAACGGTTTAATAGCCAATGGAAAATGTACTACAAAATATAAATCTGATCCGAATTCCTCCTTCACTATCTTGCCAAGGAGCTTTTCAGACTCTGTGTCTAGATCCTCGCCCCATGGGAGCTTCTTTCCGCGTTCTTCTAGGAGCTTTAATACGTCATCATATTCAATCCTATCTATTTTCCCTGGCACTTTGATCTCCTTTTTCAGGATATCAAGCTCTTTGCACTGAGAGGCCTTTTTTATCAAAGTTAATATGAGATTTTCAAGGATTTCCATCACATCCTCCTCATCTTTGATGAATGCCATCTCCATGTCTATGGCAGTCACCTCGTTCAAATGCCTCCTGGTGTCGTGCTCCTCAGCCCTGAAATACGTTGTAATCTCATAGACCCTGTCGAGACCGGTAGCCATCATCATCTGTTTATAGAGCTGTGGCGATTGAGCCAGAAAAGCCTCTCTATCGAAGTAGGATATTGGGAATAATTCTGTTCCGCCCTCTGATGCGCTGGCAATGATCTTTGGCGTGTGTATCTCCACAAAGTTGTTCTCTTTTAGAAATTCCCTGCCCGCATCCAGAATTTGCCCCCTTAGTTTGAATATTGCAGAGATCTCAGGCCTTCTGATATCCATGAATCTGTTATTCAGTCTTGTGTCCAGGTCGGAGGGGACCTTCTGTGTGACATCCAGAGGGAGAGGTGACTCTGATCTGCTTATCAACCCTATTTTGTCCGGATTTATCTCCACTCCATTGGGGGCTTTTTCATTTTTCCTTACCTTACCATCTACCCTAATAACGGATTCCTTACTAAGTTGATCTATATCAGAGAGTACCTCAGATCTAGTGATTCCTTCCTTTGCGGTTACCTGGATGAAGCCCTCTTTATCCCGGAGGATCAGGAATTTCAGTTTTCCTAAATCTCTAATTTCGTGAACCCAACCGCAGAGGGTTACAGATTTCCCATCCAATTTGGGGGTGATCTCCCCGGAATAGTTAGAACGCATTTTCCTAGTATTTTAAGAATTCGATTTAGATAAGAAAAAGTGAGGTATATTTAGTATATGGAGTCCATCCAATCTTGTAGGTTGATCTGTAGGTTAATAAACACTACTAAGATCAGATAAAGGATAGTTAATAATACCGAAATAATTATGGTTGTTATCAACCAAGCGAGAAATGATTTTATTATGCCCTCATCATATCCCTTATTCACGAGATAGACACCTACACCCACTTGCACAAGGAGTTGTATTGATCTAAATATAACAGCATATGCGAGGGGACCTAGTGTAGCCATAACGAATATTAAGATTATGCCCAGGGGAATGGGCAATACGATGGATAAAATGGCGCTGTAGATTACGTATTGTACCGTCACCCTCATGGCGGTTCCAAAGCTCTGATCGTAAAATCCCAAAAGTTTTGTCGAGAGCCAGAGAAAAGCCGAATAAACTAAAATGGCAACAACAACAATCAGGGCATAAATTAAAATCGCTAATAGAATTGTGAACATTATGACCGTTAGATATTCTCTATTCGGCTATAAATACTTTGATAAGAAAAAACCTATTCAAAAGAGATTTCAACCTTGTCATTGGTTAGGGAGGTTATGAGCTTTTCTATCTCTTTCAGGCTCATTCTGAGTTTCTTTCTGTCTTTTTTGCTTATCCTGACCCTTTGCAGAGTGGTGCCGTCTGGCTTATAAACGGTATTTATGGCTAAAATTCTAGCCGGAGCAACAAAATCGTATATGGTCTCTTGTAGATCACCGGTGCTTACCACCCTTAACTGCTTGCCAAGATCCTTTGATAATTGCCGTATGTTGTCTCCACTCTTTCCGATAATTTTTCCGATATTCTCCTTTTGGGTTAAAACGATGATGAATTTCTTTGTATCTATTGCTCTGTCAAAACCTATCTCACCCTTTCCCAGTTTATATAAAATCTTGGATAGCTCTACATCTAATTCGGATATCTTTCCGTTTCCCAGTTTTTCCTCGCATGCATTGCACAATACACCAGTTTTTGCGCAAATAGCACAAATCGGCAGACTCATTTCTACTCCTATCTAAAGAAATCTATATACTGATGATAAATAAAAATAAATAAGGATTACACCTTGGCGAGAGTTACCTCGATCGCAGAGACCTTTACTGGGCCCTCGTCACCCTCGATTTCCTCGGTGTCTATCTTTATATCCTTTGCAGACACATTCTGAACGAATCTCTGTCTGACTATCTCCGCGACATCCACTGCTCTACTAATCGCCCTACCCCTCGCTTTTATTACCACATCGGATTCGCCGTTGTTAAATTGTGTAACAACTGCCAGTACATAGCTCATTATCCCCTTTCTACCTATAAACACCACATTATCATCTCCTTTCCCAGCCATAGTATCACCTCTTATTCACTTATTCGTATTATGCCCACGGGGCATGTTGTTTCACAAGCCCTGCATAGTACACAACTATCCACATTCCCCGTGATCTTTGCCTTTCCATCGACAATTTCAAATAGGGAAACTGGACACGCATTTACACATGCTCCACACCCGATACATTTCTCAGTCTCGATCTCTATCTCTACCATGTCGTATCCTCCCTTAGCTATATCGGGGTATTAATCTATAGATTTGTATTTAAATAATATAACCCGAGATATTATCTTCTAACCTTCGCGCTCTCCCTTATCAGGGGAACGAAGAGCTGATATTTACTCTCCCCCTTTAATTCCTGGATTATTTTGTCCGCTAAAACCTTAATCGGATCTGGCATATTTTTTACTCGGTCATGCATATCCTTGAAGCTCTTAAAGGGTCTTTCCTCCCTTTCCCTGAGTATGTCTTCCCTGTGCCTTTTCCCAATTCTCGGTAATATCTCAAGCTTATGGAGTCTCGTACTTATAGTTCCAGTAGTATTGTAAAACTTGATGAATTTTTCTTCGTGATCCCCTATTATGTCTACTAGAACAAACACCAATTCTGTTTTTGCGTTAGGGGTAAGCCAGTCATACTTTATTCTCCTTTCGATGTGATCTACCTTATCCCTTGTCCCCTCTCCGATGTATACCCTCTCCCCCGTCTCAAGGGAGACATTGGGTCTTGGAACTACCTCAAGTAAAGAAAAAAAATTCTCGCCAATGGCCTGAGCAATTGGTTTTCTTTTGTGAGGAGGAACCTCAGATTTACCTCTTGGTAAGTAGTCAAGTATTCTAACGTGTTCGTCTTTGTGCATTCCAACCACCCACTAACGATATTGCGCAATGAGGTCCAGTATTTTCTTGATTTCATCCTCATTATACCTGAAGCGTTCCTTTGCAAATATCGCGCGAACATCATCCACAGTTTCCGGAAGAAGATCACATATCTTAATGGTCTGCTCTTCCGTTAAATTCATGCCCAGTCCCTCCAATTTTTTTCTTAATCCTTTAATGTCCTTTATCTTCAGTTTTGCATATCTTTGTGAATGCTCTAATGCACGTCTTTGCTCGTATAGCAGTTCTTTCCCCTCATTGGAGTATTTCTTCTCCTTGTCTTTCAAGATCTTTTTAACCTCTGCCAGGGAGATATGTCGCCCGTTTATGATCCTCATTCTGTTTCGTTACCTCGGAATTTATACAGGATAATAGAATTGAATATAAATATAGATTTCTACTTTTAAATCAAGAACTTTCCTTCGGAAATTTCTACTGTACTACAATTAAAATTACAGTACATCAAGAAAATTAAACCTTCAGGGCAGTTAGGTGTTCGGGGGCAATTAATATCTTCTTTTTCTTGCCTCCATCTTTGATCTCAACGTGATAGCATCTGCCCTGTCTGCCGGTAACTTTTCCACTCCTGCCCTTGAACCTCGGGTGAGGTATTGCCTGATAGCTGGGATCTATCGATATTGAAACAAAGTCGCCCTTCTTGAATTTCTGCAGATACCTACCAATCTTTATCTTTCCCTTATCCCTGGATCTTATTCTCAGATTTCTCGTCCTTCGTCTGTATCCCTTTGAGCCTTTCATCCTTCAAGATATATGGAATTCAATCTTAAATATGCTATCTTTTGATATATACGACAATTTCATTTCCCTCTATGTCCCATCTCTTCTTAAAGCCCTTGCCTTTACCAAGTGTAATCGCACTTCTTGTTTCGTGTTCAATAAATTTCTTATTGTCTCTTACATACCTTGAAAATTTTTCCTTGCAATCGATATTAACCTTTATCTGTTCCATCTCCTCCAGATTGAGCTCTTTTCTCATCTCCTGTATCCTCCTGATTATTTCGCGAGCCATTGCCTCGGAGAATAATTTTTCATCCAATTCTGAGTCTATATACACAATTCCTTTTTCAAATTCCTTTGCTATGATGTCCTCGGGCAATTTACTCTCAAATATCAGATCCTCTTCGGTTAATACAAATTTGTCCAGTTTGTATCTGCCTTTCTTCATAAGCTCGTTCTTTATTTTTGAGGCATCCTTTTTTTCTAATAATTTAATTAACTTCTTTATCTCGCCCTTGACTTTAGGCCCTAGAACGGAATAATTAATTTTTGCGATTATCTTTCTCTCTATCTCTTTGATCTCAAGTTCCTTTGCATTAGACGCCTTTAAGGTTATGTCTTTAACACGGTCGATATCCAGATCATCCTTCGGGGCAACGATAACCCTTGAAATGGGCCATCTCAGCTTTATTCCTGCATCCTGACGGGCTGCAGCAACGCATTCTGAAATTTTTTGTGCAATAAACATTTCTTCCTCCAACCTTTTATCTATTAGCTCCTTGTTTGCTTTCGGCCAATCCAACAGGTGGACGCTCTTTTTGCCAGTAAGCTTTCTATAGGTATGTTCGGAGAAATGCGGCGTTATCGGTGCCATTATGAGGGACAATCCGGAAAGTACCTTGTGCAGGGTATAATAGACAGATACCTTCCTTGGATCGTCTTTCTCGATCCATACTCTATCTCTTATCAGCTTTATGTACCATCTGCTCAATTCCAGTGTGAAATCATATATCGATCTACAAGCCTCATAAAGCCTCAGACTCTCTAATGAATCTGTTACCTCTTTAATTAATGAATTAAATCTCGACAATAGCCACTTGTCCTCAACCTCCAGCTTTATTGAATATTCCCTGTCCGGATCAAATCTATCCAGATCCATATAAGTAGCTGTGAAAGAGTAGATATTCCAGAGGATATTAAAGAACTTATTTATCGCTTCAACCCCATCCCATGAAAATCTGAGGTCCTCCCAGGGAACCGTTGCCCATAACATATAAAACCGTAAAACATCAGCTCCATATCTGTCAATCACATCGGACGGATCCACGACATTTCCCAGGGATTTGGACATCTTTCTGCCCTCTGCATCCAGGGTAAAGCCGTGATACAAAACCCTTTTGTACGGAATCTTATCGAAGGCTATCACAGATGAAACCAGGAGAGAGTAAAACCAGCCTCTGGTCTGATCAGAGCCTTCTGTAATGAAATCCGATGGAAATAACTCCTCGAATCTGTCTTTTCTATGGGGGTAATTGAGGTTCGCCCATGAAGCAGAGCCGGAGTCAAGCCACACGTCCAGCACATCCTTTACCCTCTCCATCTCCTTTCCACATTTGCATTTCAATTTTACCCGATCAATTGACGGTCTGTGCAGATCTAATGTTTCCATGTTCAGTTCCTGAGTTGATTTCTTGGAAAGCTCGTCTATTGTGCCTATAACCTCTATATTACCGCATTCGCAGCGCCAGATGGGCAACGGGGTATTCCAGTACCTCTGCCTTGAGATGCACCAGTCCCTTGCATTTTTTAACCAGTTCTCAAACCTCCCCGAGCCGATCCACTCCGGAACCCATTCAATCTCCCTGTTTTTCTCCAGAAGTTTATCCTTTATTTTAGAAATAGCCAGAAACCACTGTTTAGTTGATCTCAGGATCAGTGGGGTTTTGCACCTCCAGCAGTGCGGATATGAATGGGTTATCTTTTCTTCCATGAACAAAGCTTCAGATCCCTTTAGATTATTGATGATAATTGGATTCGCATCCCTGACATATGTTCCCCTGTAGGGCTCTGTGGTAAATTTCCCACCGCCGTCAACGGGCGACAAAGAAGGTAGATTATACTTCTTGCCAACCGCAGAGTCCTCTTCTCCATGGCCTGGAGCGATATGGACGCAACCGGTTCCCTCCTCCAGGGTTACCAGATCCGGGGCCATGACTACCATGTGTTTAATATCCTTCTGTATCGGAATATCCAGCATGGGTAGATATTCTAAGCCATCCAGCTTCTTGCCTTTGAATTCCTCAAGAATCTCGTATTCTTTTTTCAATACATGCAGTCTTTCTTTTGCCAGTATTAAAACATTCTTATCGACCATAACGCGGACGTAGTCAAAATCTGGATGGACAGCTATTGCCGTATTTGCTGGTAAAGTCCAGGGCGTGGTTGTCCAGATGAGGATGAATTCCCCCCTGTTTTTTAATCTTGCCTTTACGTAGATCGAGAAGTCCGTAATGTCCCTGTACTCGTCCCTTACTTCATATCCTGCCATTGCCGTCTCACATCTGGGACACCAGTGAATTACCTGTTTATCCTCATAGAGGAGATTTTTTTCGTATGCCCTCTTTATCCCGAACCAGACCCCCTCCATGTATCTTTTATCCAGGGTCATGTAGGGGTCTTCCCAATCTAACCAAGCTCCTAATCTCTTCAATTGCCCTGTCATTTGATTCATGTTCTGGATCGCGAATTTTTTACACTCTGTGATAAAGTTGTCAATTCCGTATTCCTCTATCTCCTTCTTGGTTCTGCTTCCAAGGACAGTCTCCTCCACCTTTACCTCTATCGGCAGGCCGTGCATGTCCCAGCCCGCCCTCCTGAAGACGTCATAACCTTGCATTGCTTTATATCTCAGAACGGCATCCTTTATCGCATGATTCCAGGCGTGTCCGATATGAGCTTTTCCAGAGGTAAAGGGGGGCCCCTGACAGAAGTAGAACTTCCTTCCAGATTTCTTTGATTCTACAAATTCCTGAAAGATCGCTTTTTCATCCCAGTATCTCTGAACCTCTTCTTCAAGCCTCGGCAGATTCAATCTCTTTGCCATTTTCTTAATTCTAATAATTTAGGCTTTCATTATTAAATTTTGGAGGGAAAGGATAACGAAATGAAATTACTGAGGATAGAAGATCTAGATCGTTGAATGGTTCATTCTATGTATACCACATTGTCAAGCTCTTTAAAATGCTCGTCACTCGTCACTATTTTTGCATCATTATTATCTGCAGTTGCCATGATTATGGAATCCGCCATCCCTAAACCAAGCTCAAGGCTTTTTTCTGCTGCATCTAGGGACATTTTCTCATCTAAGGGGGCTATTCTGGTATAGTTGACGATATACGCATAGGCTTCTAAAGCCTTATCCTCGCTTTTCTCTCTTTTTATCTTTTTATATACCTCATACAGGATAATGGATGGTGTTATATACTCATTAATATTTGCCTTTTCGATGTACTCTGCATATTTATCCGCCAAGGGGCCGTCACCAAAATACTCTATCCAGCCGTATGAGTCAACTAAAACGTTCACCTTCATCCCTCAGACCCCTTATTGTTACCCCTTTTGCAATTCCTCTGGCATCCTTCATCTCGCCCACTGGAATTAAGCTTATGGTTCTATTTTTCTCAATTACTACCATCTTCTCTCCGGGTCTTATATGCAGATGTTTTCTAATCCTCTTTGGAATTACAACCTGAAATTTTGGGGAAACAGTTACAGTATCCATAATATCACCGTATTACCATATATGAATCGATATATAAAAAGTAGTAGGGATATTCACCCCCATAAGTTCTGCTCAAACCTTTTAGGTAATTCAATCTAATACTAAGCTTATGATGAAAATTTATTACGGAATTGGATTGCTGGCAATTATCCTTTCAACAGGTTGTATTCAACCCCAAGAATCTACAGGGTTAGAATGGGAGAAGATTGGGGGGGATACATGGAGGGCTACAGATAAAAATTGTTTGGAAGAAAAACCCGTAGCGGATTATCTCTGTATAAGCAATTGCTTTGAAAAATCGAGAGAGGAGATATGGGAATATTGTGGGGATAAGGGATATGCAGCAATTACAGATACGGGTATAGAGGTACTTTGTTTTTACCAGGGTTGTTTTCCTCAGATCTCTGACGGAGAGTGTGAGATAATCTGTCCTCTGTGATAATTCACCATCCATACTCTCCTGTTTTAAGCATTCATTCTTAATTTATTCTCTGTAAGAGTTAAAATGGAACTTCCCTGGACTGAAAAGTATAGACCAAAAAAACTTGATGAAATGGTTGGGCAGGATGCCTTAGTTGATAGATTTGAAGCCTATGTTAAAGAGAGATCACTTCCACATCTTCTTTTTGCCGGCCCGGCTGGTTGTGGTAAGACCACTGCAGCCTTGTGTATAACCAACGAACTATTTGGTGAGGTTGGCGGTAATTTTCTGGAATTAAATGCGTCAGATGAAAGAGGGATAGATGTCGTCCGTGGAAAGATAAAAGACTTCGCCAGGACAAGGCCCATTGGAGGGGACTTCAAGATCATCTTTCTGGACGAGGCAGATGCCCTAACCCCGGATGCACAGAATGCTCTGAGGAGAACGATGGAAAACTACTCTAAAACGTGCAGATTTATCCTGAGCTGCAATTATTCATCCAAGATTATTGAACCCTTACAATCCCGTTGTTCTTTATTCAGGTTTAACAAGGTACCCAAGGAGGCGATCAAGAAGAGGTTAGAGGAGATCCTAAAGGCAGAGGGGGTGGGGTTTACGGATGATGGCTTACATGCCATTCTTTATGTCTCCGAGGGCGATATAAGACACGCAATAAACATCCTGCAATCTGCCGCAGCTATCGGAAAAGTGGATGAGGATAACGTTTATTCTATAGCGGCGAGGGCCAGACCCAAGGATATAAGGAATCTCTTGGAACTGGCTCTGAATGGAAAATTTCTGGACGCTAGAAATCTGATCGACAGATTAATAATGAACTATGGAATGTCTGGAGAGGACATTCTATTGCAGATCAACAGGGAGATAATGAATCTGAACGAGGATGAAGAGTTAAAGATAAAGATTATTGATCTGGTGGGGGATGCGAACTTTGCTTTGGTGGAGGGGGCCAATGAGAGGATTCAACTAGAGGCTTTATTAGCGAGGATTATGGGGTTGAAGAGAAAATAGAGAATGAACCCTAGGTTATTCGGTACTTCCGGTGTAAGGCGATTGGTAAGTGAACTCCCAAAGGAATTTGTTCTGAAGTTAGCGTATTCTCTCGGGACATACTCAGACGATAAAAAGATTGCCATTGGCAGGGATACGAGAAGCTCTTCCGAAAGGCTCTCTAATGAATTTAGCTCCGGTTTACTCTCCATGGGTCATGATGTCATCGATCTGGGAATTGTTCCAACACCCACGGTTGCGATGGCGTCAGAGGATTATGGAACCGCTGTTGTTGTAACAGCATCCCATAACCCGCCGGAATGGAACGGCTTCAAGTTCTGGGGTGATGGCAGGGCATATTCACCTGAGCAGGAAAGAGGGGTGGAAGGGATTTTCTATTTGGGGGAATTTAGGGATAAGGGCAGTCGAGGTTCTGTTGAAAGAAGAGACTACATGGAGAAACATATCAAGAGGATACTGGATGATGTAGGCGTGATTAAGGAGAGGGTAAAGGTTCTGGTGGATTGTGCCAACGGCGCAGGATCGGTTATAACCCCTATTTTGTTGGAAAGAATGGGTTGCGAGGTAATTGCAATTAACACAGAGATGGATGGAATCTTTGCCCATGGATTAGAACCGACGGCTGAGAATCTACAGGAAACATGCGAGTTAATTAAAAAGAATAATGCAGACATAGGAATAGCTCACGATGGCGATGCAGATAGGGCAGCAGCAATTAGTAGCAATGGAAGGCTGATAGACTGGGACAATTTTTTAGCAGTGTTAGCCTATGGGAAAAACAGGGTGGTAACTACAGTGGATGCTTCGATGAGAATTGATGATGTCTGTACGGAGGTAATAAGGACACCTATAGGGGACGTAGCAGTTGCCAACGCAATTTCTAAAGAGAATGCAGAATTTGGGGGGGAACCTTCGGGTTCCATCATATTCCCAGAACTTCATCTATTCCCGGATGGCCCGTTAACGGCGGCAAAGATCGTAAAGATGGTTTCAGAGCATAAGTTTTACGAAACCCTTGAAAAGATAAAAACCTATCCGACAAAAAGGGTGAAGATCTTCTATGGGAGAGGACAGAGTCCATTGCAACTGATGGATAAAATTAAATCGAGGATACTGGAGGATTTTAGAGATGATATCAGAGAGATAGATGAACTCGATGGGGTTAGGATTAAAACTGAAGGGGGGTGGTTTTTAACGAGGCCCTCCGGAACTGAGCCGTGTATCAGGATAACAGCGGAAGCAAAAACGGAAGCTTTATTGACGAATCTGATAGAAAGGGGCAGTAAATGCATTCACAGCGTTATAAACTCATAACTAGATGTCACAAAGTACCTCTGCTACCCAACCTTTATTCCTTTTTTCGATGAGCATCTCGTGATATGTAACTGCCTTTATCTCCGTTTTTATCTCATGTTTTTTCGGGTTAAATTTCTCACCCTTCAACCCGGCCTTTAACCTGTATCTCTTATTCCTGTCAATCGAGACATTGAATTCTTTAAAGAGCAATCCCTTGGTTTCAAATAGAAATAAAAGCTCAGAGAGAAAATCGTGAAGTAATATCTCCAGGTTTTCTGCCTCCAGCGCTATTTTTTTCAGATCTTTTTCCTCTATTGATTTTAAATCCGAAATTGCAGAAAACATTGCTTTAGCAGAATTCTGAAAACAATCATCCAGACTTTTTCCGTAAGCTATAAACCTTAGATCGGCGATATGTTCTAAAAATTCAAAATCTCTGGGATGTTTCATTTTAGAAGGGGCTACAGGTCTTTGTCCAGTACATCCAGGATCTTTGTCTTTATGAGTGTTTTCCCCCCTTTAGGCTCAACCAGGATCCTCTCGCAGACCAAACACCTAACCTGTGTTGCCGCCCGATTAAAGACTATCTGTTCATTTCCGCAATCATCGCATTTTACTCTTAAAAATCGACTCTTTGTTTCCCTCATTTTATTCTATCTCAACCTTCTTTTTTGTTCTGGCATGGTACACTCTCTGCTGCTTTTTTTTGCATACCTTACACGTTAAAATTAAAATCGGGCGCTTTCCCACCTTGTAAACATCCTTCTTTGGGGTTCTGGGAGAGCCACCATACCCGCTCTTTACGGCTTCATACCTCCTTCTCCCCTTTTTCATTGTTCCCTCTTTACTCTTTTTATCCAATCGCACATCATGCTCCGTATGGGCCTTGCAATGGGGACAGTAGGTTTTGATTACGTGGGGTAATTTCATTTTTAATGTGATGAGATAATATAATATATTTTATGAATAAAAGTTATGGGTTCTATTGGTACCCCAAACTCTTAAGTTTCGTTTTCTGGAATTCTACCCCAACTTTCTCTATTAAATCCAGTTTTGTTAAGAACCTCCTTGCCCTGAGTTTCCTACACAGAACGAGGAGTTCTGCCTCCTCAANAGTAATCTCATATCTCTCGGATAGATTTTCGGCCTCATCTATCTCTGAGTCATTCAGATCTATTGCCTCTATGTTCTTGAATAGCTGGAATTTCTCCACAACCTCTGGGATGGTATAGATCCTCTTGTAGCTCTCGATTAGATCCTCTTCTATCAGACTCTTTATCCCAGTCTCATCTGCAACTATCTTTGTCCTCCTAACGAAATAAAACCAGTACATAAAGGAAATTAAAAGGATTAACGGAATTAGTAGACTTTTGACCTCCTCTGGTATTGTGGGAATTAATGGCTTTCCCCTGACAGTCACATATCTCCCGTCATATCCAGGAATCTGAAGGTAATGTAACCCCCTCTCATCTGGCGTATAGTATATCACCTCATAGTGTCTTAATCCTGCTGGAGTTATGTTGTACTCCCTGACCCTTCCACTTGGATCCTTTATTACCAGAATCAAACCACTCCATGGATTTATTATCGTTACTGTAAGATTTTCACCAAGGTGGCATCTGCTCTCAACCTTTATGTAGGGGCAGTCCCTGCAAGGTCCGCCGCAGTCTACTTTCTCTTCTTTTGGACCCTTTACCCCATCCGAACAGGTTGAGATTCTACAAGTGCCATCATAACACCACCCTGAGAGGCAGTCCTCATTAACCAAACAACTCTTATTTACCCTACAGGGAGGACAGCGACCCCCACAGTCTATGTCCGTCTCCCCCTTATCCTTTTTATTGTTGAGACAGGCACTAGTTGCATTATACAGAATGGTTATTGTCTCTCCTGTTTCCGTCTCATTGGTTATTATCCTGATTGCTCTACAGGGAGGACATTCCCCTCCACAATCTACTCCCTCCTCTCCATTATTGAGAATATCATCAAAGCAGTGACATGGCAGGCATGGTCCTCCGCAGTCTATCTCTTCTTCTCCAGGTCCTTGGATGTCGTCATAGCAGCCTGGTGTCAGGCAGGTTCCATTATAGCACCAGCCTGAGATACAGTCTTCATCTATCAAGCAGCTTTCCCCATCCAAACAGGGGGGGCAATCGCCCCCGCAATCCACATCCGTTTCATTTCCGTCCTGTATCCCATTAAAGCAGTTACATGGTTGACAGCTTCCTCCACAATCTACTCCTAGTTCATCCCCATCCTGTATCCCGTTAAAGCAGTGACATGGCAGACAAGGTCCTCCGCAGTCAATTCCTGTCTCGTTCTGGTTCTGGAATCCATCATTACAGGATGGAATCATGCAGGTTCCGTTAAAGCACCACCCAGTAATGCAGTCCCCATCCACCAGACAGTTTTCTCCTTCTGTACATCCTGGGCATGAACCCCCACAGTCTATACTGGTCTCGTCCTGATTCAGTACCCCATCAAAGCAGGATGGTGTGGTGCATACTCCGTTATAACACCATCCCGAGAGGCAGTCAGAATCTACTGAACAGTTCATTCCATCTCCACAGGCCGGGCAGCTTCCTCCACAATCTATGTCTGTCTCATCCTGATTTTTGATGCTATCGTTACAAGATCCACATGGTGGGCATGGACCTCCGCAGTCTATTCCAGTTTCCTCAGGCCCTTGTATACCATCACTGCATGTTGAGGTCATACATGTTCCATTATAACACCATCCCGAGAGGCAGTCAGAATCCGTGGAACAGTTGAGTCCGTCCGCGCAGGCCGGGCAGCTTCCTCCACAGTCTATGTCTGTCTCATCCTGATTTTTTATTCCGTCAGAGCATGTTTCACATGACACTATGGTAAGGCTTTTCTCATCTTCTTCATAGCCCGATTTCGTTGCCTTTATTGTATGACTTCCAGTATTGCTTGGCGTGAATTTTGTCTGTCCATTTGATCCGGTTGACAGGCTCTCTATCTTCGAGCCATTAAAGTACACTTCTACAGTAACTCCAGAAACTGGATTGCTGTCATCATCCTCTACCGTTATTGTAACCTCCTGATTTACACAGTTTCCACTGGTACTGATATACAAATACTTTTTAGGTGGTGACGGATTTGATACCGTTATTTGTTTTGATGCATTGTTATTGTTTTCATCTACTTCCGCTATGTTGTTCTCCGGATCCAGTCTTATCGTTACAGTATGCGTCCCTTCTGTTGTTGTCCACTGGAATACTGTTGTATTTGTTGAATATGCCCATGTAGTTAAGGTTTTGTTTTCCTGCGAGGTTCCGTCCAATAAAAACTCTACAGTGAAGTTGTCTGCTGAAGCCCCACCCAGGTTATGTGCTGTCACGGTTATAGTTACTATATCCCCACTCGTTGGCGTCGGATCCGAGAAGCTTATGTCTGTTGAATCTAGAGTTAGATCCAGGGTTATTGTATTCACTGTAATCGTGTAGTTTGCTGGGGCAGATTTTATGTTTACACCATCACTGCATCTGATATTCCACATATAAACCCCATCCGCTGTATTATTCAATGTGAATGAACCCGAATTTCCATTTGTTGTTATCTGGCTCTGGTTCGGCTGCCATGATCCGGGGATATTGGTGTATAGGGTACAGTTCAAACTACTTGCCAAGTTATCCATTACAGAGTAAGTGAACGTCAGATTTCCATCCAGGTCTGTGCTTCCATTATCTGGTGACTCCAAAGTTACGTTTGGCGGTGTTGTGTCTACCGTAAACTGGTAAACATCCGAAGTATTCAACAGAAAGCCGTCATTACATACGACTTTCCAGTAATATGTAGTTTCGTTGAGGTTAGTCCAGTTGAAAGTGTAAGAAGAACCGTTTTGACAGTTCGTGGTCGTATTGATTAGTGTTGTTGCAGTAGAATTGTCTCCGTAAACATAAGCAGTCATGTTGTCTCCGTCTGGATTTGTGCAGGTCCAGTTCAGGAGGGTGTAGTTTTTGTTTATGTATGTACCGTTTCCGGGAGAGTTCAGCTGGGGTTTATTGGGTGGATTGTTTGTCTCGTTCACCCCGAATACGTGCATTACAGAACTCGGATTTATATTCCCAACCGAGTCGTTGCACTTGTAGTACAGAGTATATGTCTGTCCATCCTGCAATCCAGAATAGTTAAAGGAATGGTTTTGTCCCCCGGTGTTTGTGAAATTAATTCCTTGGCTTGCGAAATTGAATGAAGAATTCGTCAGATTGTATCTGCAGACTGCATTCTCATCCGTGGAGATGTTTATCCATGTCCAGGTTGTTCCTGCTGAGAGATTTGTGTTATTTTCCGGATTTACTATTGTGATGTTTGGCGGATTGGTATCAATTGTTAAAGTCCTCGTCTCCGTCTTGTTCGTGTTCCCTGCCCGGTCGATTGAGTAGGCATAGTATTCGTATTCGCCATCCGATAGGTTGGTGAAGTTTCTGAATAATCTATACAATCCAGAGTTGTAGGAGGCGTTGATTTCTTCCGGTGATAGGACACGGTTCCAGATTCGGACCTCGTCGATTGTGCCGTTGAAATTAGTATCACTTGCAATACCAGTTTTTTGTGCACCTATCATCAAGTCCCAAGGTGATGCTATTGTTCCTGTCGTTGTATCTTCTGTTTCATTCTCTTTTATGCCATCCACGTAAGTGTATAGCTTATCTATTGCCGTATTTCTCACTCCAGCTATAAAATGCCACTTACCATCGGACACCTCAGCTGTGGACTCGACATATGGATAATTGGTTCCATCACCAATTAGAAAAAGTACGGTCCCTAAATCGGTTACATACAGCGAATATCCAGTTGCATAAGCGACTGGGGGACCTGGTATATTAGTTACTGGGATCTGATAATCATCAGAGTAACTTGTCTTAATCCAGGCTTCAATCGTGATGTTTCCGGTGAGATTCAAAATCCCATCGGAAGGTACTTTAACGTAATCATTATCACCATCGAAGGAGAGAGCATTTCCGTATTTCCCTGTTGTTACATTTGATTCCCCCAGTCCTCCGTGATAAGTTCCAAAATTATTGTAGGTGGAGTTGTCGAATATTCCTGTTGAGTTCCTTGAATCGAATGACCAGTAACCAACCAATGAACGATTCCAATCAATAAACGAAGAAGTATTTAAGGAATCATTAACCGAGACATTTATGTATGCCCAGTTCAGATTTCTGTAGGAATTATTTCCGGGAGTTGGAGAGGTGAAGTTTATGAATGGGTTTATTGTATCAACAGTAAACTCATAAACATCCGAGACGTTCCATAAACTGGGATCTGTACAATTCACTTTCCAGTAATAGGTTGTATCATTCAAGCCGGTCCAGTTGAATGTATAGGAGGAGCCGTTCATGCAGTTACTGGTAGTGTTTATTAAAGTTATTGCAGTAGAATTGTCTCCGTAAACATAAGCAGTCATGTTGTCTCCGTCTGGATCTGTGCAGGTCCAGTTCAGGAGGGCGTAGTTTTTGTTGATGTATGTACCGTTTCCGGGTGAGTTCAGCTGGGGTTTATTGGGTGGATTGTTTGCTGCTGTTAAGGTCAAGTAAATCTCCTTACTTTCCGTTAGATTGACCTGTTTTGAATCTTCTGAGTATCCAGCTTTCGTTGCGTTAATGGTATAATTCGTATAACACGACACATTGTCTGGATATACCTGTGATGCGTTCTGTGTATACTCTGTAAGAATCTGCTGGATTATGTATCCGTCTGCCGCAGTCAGCTCAGAGAATGCTTGGCTTCCATTGACCTGCCAGCCCGTCACGTTCGACTGGTTTACTGGATTTCCCGCTGTGTTGTTCACGTAGACATCGAGGTACCACTTAACCACAATCTTATCTTTTCCGGCTATGGTTACGTTTGTTTTATCGAATGTTGTGTTTGTGAAGTAGTTTGTGTAATTGTAGGAACCCCAGGGTAGGGTAATATCCATGGATGTTGAATTACTTATCAGAGAATCCTTGATTATGTTTGAATTACTATCTCCTATAGTAATTCCGTTGTTGTTATTTGATATTATCAGATTTGTAAAGTTGTTGTTACCGGAATCCCACCCTAAAAAAATGCCTCTATAATTATTTTTTATTGTAGCATTATCAATGATGTTAGCTGAAGATACTGCCTCAAACAATAATCCCTCATCACCATTACCTATTATATTAAGATTTCTTAGTGTATTAGACGCTGCATATCTAAAATAAATTCCATTTTCATAGCAATTATTGGCTGTTATGTTTATTAACGTGTTATACATTGGCTGATAACTGCCATAAATAACTGAAATTCCTTTGTAAAGATTTGCAAATAGAGAACTCATTATGTTTGTATGCTGAGTTCCCACTAAGATCAAACCATTGTTCTTCTTATCTGTATGGTTCATTGTCAGATTATCTATAACTGAGTAATCTGCTCCGCAGAGGATAATCTCAGAGACGTTGTTGTTCCAGTTCTGAATCTGAACAGAGGAGTTATAGAAGAGAATTGGTTTATTATCTGTGCCAGTAACATTTATGAACTGAGAGTGGCAGTCCATATAGTCTCTGGTTGTCACATAATTGACATCCCACTCAGTGTTATTGATCAGATCTGCATTCTCCAGAATAATGTGGTCTGATAAATAAATCACTACAGCTTCGTAACACGCTATTGCAGTTATATCCGTCAGGTTATTGGAATCTGAATATGCGAGGGTAATTCCCGCCCCATTACCTGGATTATCATCAGCGTTTATATTCGACAGCGAATTATTGTGTGAATAAGAAAGGTAAATTCCATAGAAATTCGAGTTTGCGGTTATGTTTCTCAGAATATTAAAATCTGAATTTTCAAGATATATGCCACCGGTTCCACCACCTGCGTACGGATTGGAGTTTGCAGTCAGATTCTGCAGGGTATTTCCATCGGCGTTTCTCAAGTAAACTGCTTTACCGGCCCAGTCCGTTACCATGCAGTTCCTTATCGTTACATTTGTTTCCTGCTCTGTCGTTCTGTTTACTATGATTCCGTAGTTTACTGAATCATTTCCATCAATTGTATGCCCTTGACAGTCCAGGGTTACATTGTTCGCCGAGATGTTCATGCAGTAGCTCTGAGTTGAATTTGTGATGTCTGCTGTGAGATAGTATGTTGCTCCAGTCTGGTTCAAATTCGTGCAGTTGGATATGTAATAGACTCCAGTTGGGCTGAGCGTCAAGTAGATTTCCATACTCTGAGTCAGATTTACTTGTTTGGTTTCTTCTATGTATCCTGTCTTTGTTGCGTTTATGGTGTAGTTTGTGTAGTAAGTTTCGTAGCCGAACTTGGCGGATTCATTATATCCTGTTGGGCATCCACTCTGGTTATACTCCAAAACAATCTTCTGGGTGATATA
>JGI24422J19971_10000229_pt1 | contig 29382 bp, 33 predicted proteins | sample DeeMarSWOR152_54_FD_19971 | JGI IMG/M metagenome (IMG submission 19971) | reverse complement strand
TAAGTCTTTTAAGAAAAAGGCTATAGAAATGGTTAAAAAACACGCCACTTGGGAGCAAGAATGGGCTAAAAAATAGTTAAATCGATATACTGTGTATTATTTCGTCTTCTAATTTTGCTTGTTTAAAACCTCTTTTTCTCCTTTGGTAATAAGGTATGTCATAAAAACTATAAAAAACAGGAAAAACTAAACTAGATTTTACAAAAAATATCGCAGAAAGCCAAAGGCTTCTTTAGTCGTTTTTGGATGAATGCAATAGGGCTAGTATAATAAATTATTATTTGTGCTTTTATATGAGAATTTTCATCTAAAAAAACAAAAAAACACTTAACATGTGGATAGACTGTTTAGTTGTGGGAGGATTTCAGAATCTGAAAATAACTGGTGTGGTTATTATGGTTAAAATAGCTGTGGTTCTATTAAGTGGCGGTTTAGATTCAACGACTACTTCTGCCTTTGCTAAAAGTTTAGGTTATGAGGTTCATGCAATTACAGTTCATTACTGTCAAAAATTAAGCAAGGAAGTTTTAAGCGCTCAAAAGGTGACTGAAAAACTCGGCATAATTCATAAAATAATAGATATTTCACCGTTTAAGGAGGTTGCTTGGTATAGTGCGCTTACCAGCCCGGAATTGTTTGAAACTCCTAAAGGAAGAGCTGTAGAGGATATGAAGGATGTCCCAATAACTTACGTTCCTATGAGAAACACTTTTCTCATAGTTTTAGCAGCCTCTTATTTAGAATCCCTGCTTTTGGATAATATTGAAAGAAAGAACATAAAGCCTCGAGATATAGATGCAAAAATTTTCATAGCTGCTAATTATTTGGACTATTCTGGTTATCCTGATTGTAGGCCAGAGTATTATGAAAAATTTAACGAGTTAATGAATGTAGCAAGCAAGATTGGAGCGGAATACGGCGTAGAAATGGGAATAGAAACTCCTTTGCTTTATAAGGGGAAAAGGGAAATAGTTGAATTGGGAATCGAATTGAATGCGCCTTTAGAATGGTCTTGGAGTTGTTATGAAGGCGGGGAAGTTCCTTGTGGTAAATGTGATTCTTGTATCTTAAGAGCTAAGGGATTTAGGGAAGCAGGGATAAAAGACCCGCTTATCGAGCGATTAAAACAAGAGGGCAGGCTTTGAAAGTTGCCTTATTGATCTCTAAAACCCCTTATTCCTCAATGGGATATGTAGCTAAGTATCCCTCTGATTCTTGGATCGTAATCCGTAATCCGACGTTTTTCATTATCTTTGAAAGTTTTTCATAGAAATACTTAGCTAATAGTTCGGTGGTAGTTGCTTCTATCGGTAAAATAACCACGTCATCTTTCGGGAAGTTATAGAGTTTTGCTCCATTCTTTTTGTAGATTAAAATGTTTTCTCCCTCGTTTTTTATGTCGATTTTTGGCGAGTTTCCTGGGATGAGTATCATATGGTCGATTTCTTTGCTTACTTTTCTTATGGTTTCTCTTAGTTTAGCGTAATCGATAACCATGTAATCTGGGTCGATATCTCCTAAAACATCTATTTTAACCCTGTAGTTGTGTCCGTGAAGAGAGCCGCAGGTTTCATGGCCTGTAAGAAAGTGGGCGCAGCTGAAATCCAGTCTTCTATCATCGATATTTAATCCGAACTTCATCACTATTTTCCTCCTTAGGGTGTTTTCCTACTTTGTTTTTAAAGTGTTCTAGTTTTTTGAACATCTTGACTTTTCTCTCTCTTTATGTTTAAACTTCATCTAATCTCGTGTTGTTTTCGCTTTTTTCTAAATCTTTTTTAAGTTCTCCTAGCGTAGTTATTGTTTCTGCGAAGGCGTTGTGTAGATGAATGCTTTCAAAATTTACCTGTCTTGCAAGAATCACCGTGTCATCTGGAAGCTTGTCGCCATATCGATTGTAAAATCCTTTAAGAATTAGTCTGACGACATCTTCTACGAATTGAGGGTTGCTATGGGCTTTTATAACTAGAGTTTGTTCGTCAGGTCTTTTAAGAAGTTCATAGATTGGAGCACTCATCGAATTTTCAACAATATCGATAAGCACATCAGCTTCTACTCGAAACTCTTCATCTGTTTCTACACAAAGGGTGCCCTTTCCTCTTTGGTTGTGAGAAGCAAAGGGAACCACTTTTAAAACTTTATTTATAACCTCTTCAGATACTCCTTCCTCACTCAGTTTTTCCGTGGCATATTGTTTAACTAGTTGTTGTGCACAAGGACAAATCGTTATGCCGAAAACTTCTACCCCTATTGTTTTCCTTAAAGAAACCTCGTTACCATTTTTAGTGGCAACTGCTTTTGCAAACAGCTCATAAAGAGATTGAATATCGATGTCCGTAGTAGGCGTTTTTCTTGGTAAATAATAGTCTGCCCTGAGATTTATCTCAGCTCTTGTAGCTGCTTCTTGTCTTTCAAGAAGTCTTCTTGCTAACGAAGCACAAAGTCCCTCTGTATCAACGATTTTTTTCTGACCCGCGCTTTGTATCACTTCATCTATAACTTCCAAACACCGACTCATATGAATGCCCCTGCTCAAGGCCCCTAAGTCAACATATGCATCGATAACGGTGTTTAACTCTCGGTATTGTCCTTCTCTCTCCCTTAAAATATGCCTCTTAACACCTTTTACTCCAACTCTTTTAATCGATAAATTAACTAGTGATTTACTTGATTGAACGTCTGGCAGCTCATAAACTACTTTTTTCAACATTTTTCCCCTTTTTAGAAAAAATTTTCTTAAATCAAAAACAACAAAAAATAAGTAGGTCAGTCGGGTAATAAAGCAACGCGTATAATACTTAAACATTTTTTTTTCTTGAACTTAGAGGATGCCTATTGCTTTGTGCATTTGGGTGCTTATGGCGATATTTTTTGGGGATAAATATTCTGCAGCTTTTTCTGTTAGTTTAAAAACGTGTTGGATGTTTGGCGCTTTTTTAATCGCCCCGTAAGGTGTCACTATTTGAAGGCATAAAGGAACGTCTATTTCTTCTAGTTTTTTAGCTATCCAAGAAACCTCTTCTTCGGTCGTGTTTTGTGTCACGACAACCTTTGCAAAAACCTCTTTCCCTGTGTCCTTGAAAATTTCCATTGTTTCAATTTCTTTATTTATTAAATTTTCCCAGTTCTTTTCATCCGATGCTCCCGAACTTCGATCTTTTACATCACAGCAACAGTAATCAAAAAGATGAACTACCTCCCTTGCAACTTCGGGAAGACTTCCATTGGTTTCAAGATAGAGAATGTATCCTTCTTTTACAAGGAATTCAGCCAAGTTTTTACAGTAATCATTTTGAAAAAGAGGTTCTCCGCCTGTAAACGAGATTGAATGCAAATCAGGGGATTCTAGCCTTTTGACCTGCTCTAAAACAAATTTTGCAGAACAAGGATTTGCATATCTTTGGAAATCTATGGTTCCAGGCGTACTTTGAACATTTACTTCTTCCACTTCTTTTTCCTTAGAATTAGGAGAATCACACCATATACATCCCGAATGCTGTGATCCAAAATCGCCAAGGGCAATATTGCAACCTGTAAATCTTATAAAAATCTGTCTTTTACCATAACAGGATCCTTTCAAAGCACTGCCTTCACCTTGAAATGATGAAAAAATTTCGTAAATAAACCCCTTTTCACCGCGCATTTTTACAAACCTTTCTCTTTAAAAACTTTAAAAAACGGAGATAGGGGATTTTTTTTGTTAATTTTAGCAGTAAAATAAGGGTCGTAGGTTCCCCTACCTTGTTCAAATAATGAATACCTTGCCTAATTATTAAGTTTTTGATTAAGATCGTATGATTATTAGACCATAGCTTCGTTGCTGAGTATGGATCTTCTCGCCCGTTGTTTTGCAAAGTATGTGGTAGATATTGACAAAACCACGTTTCTGTGAGTTATTATGCCGACGATTTTTCCATCATCGTCTGTGATGAGTAGTCTTCGTATGTAGTGTTTTCTAAAAATTTTTAAAGCCTCTGGTAGAGATGTGTCTTTATGTGTAGTTATTAGAGGTGAACTCATAACCTCATATATTGACGTTGTTCTAGGGTCTTTACCTTTTGCTACGACTTTTCGCAAAATATCGCGTTCTGTGAGCATTCCTACCGGCTCCCCGTCTTTAACGGCTAAAACGCTTCCAATAAGTTTTCTGTTCATTATTTTTGCGGCTTCTGTTATGCTGCTTTCCATAGGGACTGGTGTTACGCCGTGCATTATATCCTTATACACGGATTTTTTCAAGACGCAACTTTTTCCCCACTTATCTTTTTGTTTTTTAATGGTTTGGTTTATTTATAAGTATAACGCTGCTATGAATTGATGTATGCCAACGTTCAGATTCCCTAAAACCTCTCAAAAAGAAAGATAGCCAACACTCGATTAAAAAAGAAGAGTAAGCAAATGGTCGGATTAGTAGCTTACCATGTTTCTAAGAAGCGAAAGTTGGCCATGTTTTGGCGCGCGCAAAATGCAAGAATCCAAATAACTTAAAGAGGCGCCCAACATATCTGTCCTGTATCCTCCCCCTAGAATTTCTGCGAATTCTAAAAACCACAAAATACTTTCCTTACGAAGCTCTTCTTTAAGAAAAACTACTAAATGCATCCTGTTACTTCCAGTCACTAACAACTGCTCCCCTAACATATTCAAACGAATAAATTTTTCTCCACTATCGGAAGCGTTCTCAAACCTTAATTCCAGAGTAGATACGTTTTGAGGCATGACTTCTAAAGGCGCAAAAGCATCATTATACTTTTTTTCCAAATTGTCTATTATAAGAACTCCTTTGAAATGGTTAAATCTAACATCTTTCACAAGCTCAGAATTCTCCCTAATCCACCTTTCCTCAACCTCTACCCTTCCCGGTTCAACCGACGTGATTCCCGCCGTATCTATTCCTCTTACAAAAAGATTCTTGTCCAAATAAAACGTTAGGGCGTGGGGCGGATCACCATGAACAAAAGTGATACTCGTAGGGTCCACGGGAGAATTTTTAATCTCATCTTCATCAACTTCCACTAAAATTTTCTTATCACAAATTTTACAAAAAACTTCAACAGACTTTAAAGAAACCACGGGAACTGAGCCTCCTCAAAAACTCCTATCGAAACTGAAACTGTTTCTGTCTTTTTTTAAGCATCCTCTCACTAATTTCCCTAAAAGCTTCATAAACATTGAGATTCTCTTTAGAAGAAGTCTGAATAAACCCGCTTAAACTCCTTTTCTGTACGTATTCTCTTGCCACCTCTAACGAAACCACGCGGTCACTCCTTAAATCCGCTTTAGTACCAATCAAAATAATAGGTATGTTATCCGTGCTTCCCCTTAAAATATCAAACCAGTCCTCCAGCTGTAAAAACGTTGAATATCTTGTCATATCAAAACACATTAACGCCCCTGCAGCCCCCCTGGCAAAATTAGGCAAAAGAACACGAAACTGTTTTTCTCCGCCGAAATCCCATATCTGAAGCTTTAATTTTTGATTATCTATATCGATAACTTTTGCACCAAATCCTGTTCCTATTGTCGCTCGTTGGTCAGAATATCTTCCATAACAGAAACGTTCCACTAGACAAGTCTTTCCAACGCCGCCTTCCCCTGCCACAACAAGTTTTAAAACTAGAACCATTGATTAGACCTCAAATAGCCGCCCAAGTTATTTTAAACCCTGAATTTTTTTGACAGATTTTATTTTATCCTTAGAAAAGTTATAATTTTAAACATATTTATTTTTCTGTAAGGTTAGTTTTACTGAGAAAGGTTATAAAAAAATTTTCATATTGTCAATTATCAAGTTCTAAAATAGAATCTCAAATAAGATGATAGCATAATATTCTAAAAATATTTTCAAATATTTCTCCGAAAATAAGGTATAGTGTTTTTTTTAAAATAGTTTTATAACCAAAATATTTTAATTTTAACTGATCAATACCTTCTGTTATAGTTTTTTAAATTGTTAGAAAGTTGTTGATAATATGCAAATTTTCTTTTAATCTGAGGTCTCAGTAGTGAATCGGATGATCATGGCCTTGTTCATATGCTTTCTCGTGACAGGAAACATTTTTTTACAAAATAGTAGCACTTCTAACTTTCAAGCAGTTAGTACAAGACAAACATTAGACATCCCCTTTCTGTCTTTAATGAAAACTTCTAATTCAACCTCGCCTGTTATGGGAGACATCGTAGTGATCCGGGTCAGTATCACTAATCATGGAAACTTTTCTGCAAGAAACGTTAACTGTACGGATCCGCCTTACCCTTCTTGGTTGTTTAAGGTCACTGGGAATCTCTGGCATTTCTACAAAGAGATCGCGGTAAATCAGACAGTTAATTATACGGTCGTCTTAGAAGCGATTAACGCTGGAAATTATACCCTTCTGCCTTCGGAAGCCACATATTATAACGCTTCAGGGTCCACGATCTATAACGCTTTTTCCAACAGTCTCAAAATAAGAGTGTTGCTGGAAGAACCTGAGCCTCCTAAAGATTTCACCGAAGAATGGTATACTGTAGGCATTATTATGACGATCACAATTATGATATCGATAGTCCTACTATTTTTCTTTGAATTTCAAGCCTCAGGTTTGAAAATAAAAATCAGGAAAAAAAAGAAGAGATAGCAAATTAATACGACGAAACTAATTAATAACATATCATTTTTTATACATTTAACTTCAATATTCACCATATTTGATTGATTCAATTTTTAGGTAATTTCTAAACCTTTTTCAATAATAAACCTAGGAAATCTTAAGGTTTTAAAGGAGACGTAGATGATCTTATGACACTTCGAGACATATTTGAAAAGAAGAAAAAGCCGAAATTTCTTTTTTTCGGCGGTAAAGGTGGCGTGGGTAAAACTTCCTGTTCAGCCGCAGCAGCACTTTACGCAGCTGAACAAGGTATTAGCACACTAATCCTTTCAACAGATCCCGCCCACTCATTAGGCGACTCTTTTCAGCAAAAACTTAGCGGCAATCCTACCCCCATTGAAGGAGTGCCTAATCTAGAGGCTATAGAGTTTGATGTAAAGCAGAGTATGAAGGAGGCTGAAGATAAGTTAAGGAGCAGCGAGGAAACTTCTGAGGTCATGGCTCAGGCTGAAATGCTTGGTGTTACTGAAATGTTTGATACGACACCCCCCGGAGCTGACGAAGCTTTAGCTTTTAGCAAAATACTTGACTACATCGATGAACCAACCCATGAACTCATAATCTTCGACACGGCTCCCACGGGGCACACCTTAAGATTTCTTTCGCTTCCTGACGTTTTTGATTCTTGGATAGGTAAGCTTATAATGCTTAGAATGCGCCTTTCAAGCTTTATAGGCACCATAAAAAAATTTTTTGGCCGTGGTGATGAAAAAGACACTAGTCTCGAACAGTTAAAGCTCTTTAAAAAGCGTATCGAGGCTGCAAGACCTGAACTTAGTGATCCTAACAAAACCGAGTTCATACCTGTGCTTATACCCGCCCAGATGGCGATTTTTGAAACTGAGAGGCTATTACAAGCGTTATATGAATACGAAATACCTGTAAAACACGTAGTGGTCAACATGATAGCTCCCGATTCCCAAGATTGTGCTTTTTGTATGGCTCGGAAAAAAGTGCAGTCAGAATCCATACAAACTATAAAAGAGTATTATGAGGATTTTATACTCACGGAAGTTCCGCTTTTTGATACAGAAGTACAAGGTTTAGAAATGCTCCGTAAAGTAGCAAAAATCCTTTTTTGATGAAATAAAATTAAAAATTATTACACATTATTTTTTGTTAGGAAATATTATAGAACTCTTTTAACAATGATCATGGTGAGGCTGGCATTAGGATGTCCGTTCCAGAGCAAATGCCATTATTACGTGTAGAAAAAGCTTTAGGCAAAATTTTGAAATCATTACTTTTCTCTAACAAGGAAATGAATAAAGAAGGGTTTGATGAACTCCAAAAAGAAATAGGTGAAATGATACTCAAAAAAGACATTTCCTATTTAGGACAGGTAAAAGAAAAGATTTCAAGAACAGAAGAAGAGATAAAAGAAGAAAGTCTATCTCAAGATGTTTATCAAGAGATTTTAGCATCAATAAGCATCTCAATGATTGAAAGTATTGAACACCTTATATCCTGTGCTATGAACTATCTAACACGAGCTCAATAATCTTAGATTTTTCATCAAGTTAAGATATTTTTGAATAGAATATTGTAATTCTATTACGGGGCTGAGAAGAAGTGATTTTAAGGTTTTTAGGCGGCGCCCAAGAAGTAGGAAGATCCTGCATCTATGTAGAAACTAAAAACACTCGTTTTCTTTTTGACGCTGGCATAATGGTTGGCCAAACCGAAGGAAAAGAGGGAGGAATAGAGAAGAAGGGAGATATTTATCCTAGAGTAGAAAGTATTGATGAACTTGAAGCTCTGATACTTAGCCACGCCCATTTAGATCATAGTGGGTATGTTCCCCGCTTAGTTAAAGATTTAAAGGTTCCCTTTTATGCTACGCCTCCGACTCAAGACATCTCTGAAAAGTTATGGATCGACCATATCAGATTAAGTAAAAACGAAAGCAAAGCTACTAACGGTAGTGATGATGAATCTACGCTTTATGAGTTAAATGATGTGCATTTTGTGCGAAAATATGCCCAAGATATTCGATATCGTGTAAAGACTAAGATAGGTAGAGGCGAAGAAAAGGACGAATTTTGGCTGTACAGAGCTGGTCACATACTTGGTTCATCGATGATAGGGTTAAGGGTAGGGGGTCCTGGGGGGAAAATACTCCTTTATACTAGTGACATAAACACACGCCACACTCGGACATTACACCAATTAGATCTTAATTTGCCTCCGATAAATTATCTCATCGTTGAAAGTACTTATGGCGCGCCTTGGGATCAGCATCCAAGTTTAAAAAAGATGGAAAAAGAGTTTTTAAAAGCTATAAAAACGACTATCGATGAGGGAGGAAAAGTCATTATACCGGTTTTTGCTGTGGGACGTGCTCAAGAAGTTATGCTAACCATCGAAGCTTACATAAGTAGCAAATATCTCCAAGAAGTCCCGGTATTTATTGACGGTATGATTCGCAAAATCAACAAGATTTATACACTCTATTGGGAATGGTTACGCCCAGAAATCCAAAAATCTATAAGATATACAGGGAAAAATCCGTTTAAGTCAAACATCTTTAGAACAGTCACTGATCGTGATGAACCTTTAAAAGAAGGAGAGCCTTGTATCATAACAACAACAAGCGGCATGCTTGAAGGAGGTCCTGTTATCCACTATCTCGAACATTTAGCCTCTGATCCCAAAAATTTAATCGCGCTTACAGGCTATCAAGTACAAGGTTCGCGCGGTCGCTCGCTTATGGATGGAAAAAAAATTATTCAGTTGCCTGGCGGGGAAACGGTTAAGATTGAGAGTGAAGTAAAGTTTTTTGATTTTAGCGCCCACGCTGACCAAGGTGGACTTTTAAGATTTATATCCTCCTTAAAAAATTTAGAGCAGGTTTACGTCGTTCATGGTGAAGGAAACAAACCCAAGCTTCTTGCTGAAAAAATAGAAGAAATAAGTGGCGCTGAAGTTTTTGTGCCTGAAATATGCGATCAATTTGATACAAAACGATAAAAATAACAACAGATTTTACTTTCTCTTACCTATCCATAATTCATATCGTTCTTTTAAAAGTTCTAGTAAGCCCAAAACTTAAAAAAAAGAATGAAGGTAGACAAATTATGGTTTTGGAAAAAAGACTTCGTTTATTATTTACAGAAAAAGCCCCAGAAGGAACTGCTTTAATCAACCCTGAAACAATTGAAGAGTTAGAGATAGAGGATGAATGCGATATTGTATGTAAAGGAAAAAAATCATTAACTCTAAAAGTAAAACCAGATTCGGAAATAGAGACAGGTTTTGTAGGAGTAAATGCTGACGATATGCAACCAAAAGGCATAAGTAATAAAAGCATAGCAACAGTCAGAGCTTCACCCAAAAGCGATTAAATAAAAAATTAAAACTGTTTAGTTTTCAATTCTTCCAAGATTTTTTCCGTATATTTTTCTGAAATTTTCATAAAGATATAAATTCCCAGTATAAGACCTAAAAAGGCCGCTGTGAGCATGGCAGCCGCAAACAATGTAGAATTTTCTCTGGGGACAAACTCATAAACTAAAAATACCCCTAAAAAAACACAAGTTGGCAGCTCTAAGCCGATTATCATCATGTTAATCATTTTACTTGTCATAAAAGCGCGTCGTTCTTTAGCCTTTTCAGGCTCCATATAAACAATCTCCTAGCAAAAAATACTTTTTCATCCTTCTTGAGATTCAGTAGTTGTCTCTTTTCCTGAAATTAGATTAGAGATATAAATTCCTGCTAAAAAACTTAAGAAAGCCCCTGTGAGCATGGCAACCGCAAACAAGACAGAATTGTCAAGGGGGAAAAACAAATACACAAGAGCTATTCCCACAAAAGCAGAAAGTGGTCGCAAAAAGCCTGCTATTATCCTCGTAATCGAATAACCTTCCATAACAGATTTTTCTTCTTTTGTTCCTTCAGTTTCCATATCAAAAACCTCCTTGGAAAAAATATTTTCCATTTTCTTTGGAATTGGTAAGAAAAAGAAGTTAGAAGCTTAAAAATTATTTTTTTCAGTCTTTTCGACAAGTTCATCCAGTTTTCTTAATCTTTTCGACAAGTTCATCGGGTTTTCTGAAAGATATTTTGCACTTTGGACAGACTCTAAGCGTCCTCTGGCGTCTGCGGAGATAATCTTCCACATAGGTTACCATGAATTTTGCACATTCTCGGCAAACAGGTTTCCCACAGATATCACATTCTCGCTCTTCTGTTTTAGCACCACAAATATGACAGATTTCTGGCATTTTTTTCCACCAATGTAAGCTTAATACTTATTTCCCAGCTACTATTTAAAACGATTCAAATTGAAATTCGATTCTTACGGTTTTTATTCCTCATAATATTAAAACGATATTGTTTCTCCTTTCTGAACTTAAAAGCTTTTAAAAATTAGCCAATTGCTTATGCTTTAAGATATTACAATTGTTCTTTTGTGTGTCCAATCTCTTTTCTTACTTCTTTGACGAAAAAAGGCAAAATTTTTCCCGCCTTTTCGTAAAAGATCAAGTCAAAATCAGCGTCAAATGGTGTCTCGGTTAAGTTGATTAGGATTGCCTTTTTCCCGCGTTGTATCACTCTTTTTGGCAGTTCCGCTGCGGGGAAAACCGTTAAAGAACTTCCTATTACTAGCATTAAATCTGCTGATTCAGCCCACCATAACGCTTCATTGAATGGTTCAACAGGGAGAGGTTCACCAAAAAGTACCGTATCAGACTTTAAAACTCCTCTACAATCATTGCATGTAGGCGTTATCTCGTCCAGTTCAAGCTTGGCGGCAATTTCACCGTAAGAAAATTCCCGTTTACATTTCATGCAATGAGAAGTTCTACTGGAACCGTGGATCTCTATAACCTTCTTATTGCCCGCAATCTGATGTAATCCATCCACGTTTTGGGTGATAATGCAATCAAGCCTGTTCATGACTTCAAGTTCTGCAAGGGCTAAATGAGCAGGGTTTGGCTCAACCTTCTTATCCCTACCATAACGCTCCTCTTTAACCATCGTCCAATAAAGTTTAGGTCTCTCAAGGAAAACCCTATAATTAGCATAATAATACGGGTCAAACTTTTTCCATAACCCATAATCCCCCCTAAAATCTTTTAAACCGCTCTCTGTGGAAATTCCTGCCCCTGTAAAGGCTACAACAACCTTAGCATCAAGGATTAATTGCGCAGATTTCCTTATTTTTTCCTCCAGTTCTTCAACAAGTTTCAAACTAGCACCCTTCTTACTTCTCTTAATATGTCTGATAGAACTTTAACGGTCCTTTCCCTAAACAAAATATCTGCCTTATCGTCTATTTCTGTGTTCCTTACATTTATTATTATGAACTTTGCATCTTCTCTTTCCAATACGAGTTTTGGCAGATATGTCGCTGGATGAATGGTCAAAAACTTCCTATAATAATCATTTCTACCGCTTTTTTAATTTGCTCTTCCAAAAGATAACACTGACCTTTTACCTTGTAATTCTATCTCCCATGCCAGCTTAATTAAAAGTTTTTTTAAAAACTGTCTTTGAAAAAGTATACAAAAAGAATTTTAACATTTTATCTCCTCGAATCTGTTTAATTTGTTTATTGTTTTTTTTGTAGGTGGGTATATTCGGGTGAGTGATTATTTGAAGCGGCCTTATCCTCGTATTTTGAGAAAAAATTTGTGGGAAGAGTTTTTTGAAAAGGCTGAATTAATTGCCAAAGATTTATCCAAGCTTGAAGGCGTTGTGGGAATAACTTTAACAGGCGGTTTAAGTCGGGATTATGCTGATGAGTATTCTGAGATAGATTTAATCGTGTATTTTGAAAAAAACGCTTTTAAAGAGTGGTTATATGCGAAAGCTTCTTTGCCTGAAGGAGATTCTAAGTATAAAGGTTCGTATGTTGATATCAAGTATCTCTGCTATGAGGACGAGTTAAAAAATGAATGGAGCCATTATAAGAAGTGGGACAGTTCTTACGCCAAGATTCTTTACGACCCTCAAGGGTTAATAAAAAAACTTTTGCAGGAAAATACCAGCCTTTCAGAGAAGGAAAAAGAAGAACTAATTGATAGATATTTTATGCTTTACGGGGCTTTCTTTGATTGGGTTGTATCTCAATGGGTTCATAGAGGAGATTATCTTGCCGCTAATCACTGTCTCAACACCTTACTTGACAGTATAATAAAAACGGTGTTTTTGGTAAACGGGGAGTTTATTCCTTTTGAGAAATGGACTTTAAATTTTTCATATTCCTTAGAATGGACGCCTAAAAATTGGGAAGAAAGAATAAGAGAAGCAATGCTTGTAAAAGAGATTTCAGAAGAAGAAGTTAAAAGAAGACAATCCATACTTTCATCCCTCCTTAAAGAGTGTAAAGTGAAAATGTTAGGCGAAGAGGCCAAAGAGCTGGAATCAATTATAGAAATCAAAGAGTTAGAAATACTTAGATTTTTAGCCATGAATAAGAAGGTAGAGCTTACTGAATTTGAGAAAAAGTTTGGGTTGAAATGGCGGTTAAAGCCTCCAATTTTTGCCCTCATAAGGATCGAAAAAGAAGATGATAAAAGTTTTATTGTCTTTGATATGAAGAAGTTTAAAGAGATTTGCCAAGGCGATATGGAAGAATTTCTTGAGTGGGATAAAGCGCTTATTAGAAGATTGGAAAAAGAGATTTAATTAAAACGGTTTACGGTTTTTAGTGGTGAAAGAGGTTGATGATTGAGATATACGATTTTGGAAAAATAGTGATTGACGGGAAAACTTATACCAAAGACGTGATAATTTTTCCAGATCGTATTAAAGATGATTGGTGGCGTAAAGAAGGCCATAGATTGTCAAAGGATGATATTGAAGAAGTTATTCGGGAGAAGCCTGAAGTTCTCGTCGTCGGAACAGGTTATTATGATCGAATGATTGTGCCAAAAGAGACACGGGACTACATTGAATCGCATGATATAAAGCTTAAAGTGGCGAAAACAGGTGAAGCTCGGAAATTTTTTAACGAGCTTTCAGGTAAGAAAAAAGTGGCGGCAGTTCTTCATCTAACTTGCTAACTTGCATTTCGCTATTTAAAAATTAAATTTAGATTTTAAGGAGTGTTTGTGAAATTATGAATAATTTGAAGTTTGCTATACCTATTGGAAGTTTACAGCAATCGACTTTAGACATGTTGGGTTTTGCTGGTTTTAGAATTACTTTAGAGCCTCGTTCTTATAGACCGACATTGGGAAATGATCCAGATATCGTGCTTAAGCTCCTTCGCCCCCAAGAGATTCCGAAGTTTGTGGAGGAAGGTTTCCATGATGTGGGTATTACGGGGCAGGATTGGGTGATTGAGAGTGGGGCGGAAGTTGTAGAGGTTTGTGAGCTTGATTATGGTCGGGTGAAAATGGTTCTTGCTGTGCCTCAAAGTTCAAACATTGACAAGCCTGAAGATTTAAAAAATATTAAGCCTTTGCGTGTTTCAACTGAATATGTTAATACATCGAGGAACTATTTAGAGAACCTTGGGATTACGGATTCAAAGGTGAACTTTTCTTACGGTGCTACGGAAGCAAAACCTCCTGAAGAAGCTGATGCTATTATTGATATAACGCAGACAGGCACGACACTTAGCCAGAATAATTTAGACATTATAGATGTTCTCCTTGAGTCTGAAGCCGTTTTTGTTGCAAACAAGGAGAGTTATAAAGATCCTTGGAAAAAAGGGAAGATACAAGATATTGCTATGATGCTTATGAGCGTGGTGAGGGCAAGAAATAAGCTTTTGATCAAGCTGAATGTGCCCAAATCCAATCTGGAAAAGATAGTGAAGATACTTCCCGCTATGGAGCGCCCTACAATCTCGCCTCTTTTTGGAGAAGGAGAAACAGAATGGTATGCCGTGGAAACAGTTGTTGATGAGGATGATATCCCGAAATTGATCCCGAAATTAAAAAAAGAGGGTGCAAAAGATATCCTTGAGCTGGACGTAAAGAAGATTGTTCCTTAGCAGTGATTTCGGGCGTTTTTTTTGGTTTCGTGTTGCGAAAAGAGAGTTATGTTAAATTTTTGTAAAACTTATTTCGATAGGATAGCCCACGAAAGATGTAAGAAAAACTATGAGAAACGCTCAACAGGTTCTGGCGGACTCATATCCGCTACAGAATTTTTAAAAAAACAAAAACCTGAAAAATAAACAGAGTTTACATCAGGTTTAGACTCAGATATACCATTATCTGATTTTTTGAATCCCTTTTTCAGGGCTTTATGTTTATCTAAAAGTGTTAATATTTTCGTCTATGCTTTTGATAACATTCCCTACAATATACCGGTCTTGTGCCGTCAGGTTTAAACGGGACTTCAGCGTCTTTACCACAATCTGCACATTTTATCGGATACATTTTTCTTTTTCTATACATTTTTTTTCCCCTTATTTCACCCACATCTTGTGGGCAGTATATAACTATCTTAGGACTATTTATATCTGCGCATTTTAAAAGTGACATAACCCCGTAGTGAAGTTTTGGGGCATCATTTTGGCTGTGTTACTTATGTTACTTAAAGGTGTGTGATATGAATTGGGGGGGGGAATAACTGGATTTTGTCCCGAAGCCGTAGAAAGCAAAGAGTATAAATAACTCCCCTTTTTTAGTAACTTTTATGGAAATCAAAGAAATTAAGTTAGAAGAGTTAGATCCTGAAAAATTCATAGAAGAAAAGGTCAAAGAAATTGCCTCTATTGTTGGAGAGGGTATGGCTATTAACGCTTTATCTGGGGGCGTAGATTCTTCAACAGTTACAATGTTAGGTCATAGAGCGTTGGGCGATCGATTGAAAACATACTTTATAGAAAATGGCTTAATGAGGGAAGGTGAAGCCCAACAAGTTGCCTCTACGTTTAGGGAATTAGGATTGCAGGTTAAACTTGTGGATGCTAGGGACAGATTTTTTGAAGCATTAAAGGGGATAAGGGATCCAGAGGAGAAGAGGGAAGCAATTACAAGAACATTCTACAGGGATGTATTCGGTAAAATAGTGATGAAGGAGCGCGAAGCAAGGTTCCTTCTCCAAGGCACTAACTACACAGATGTGGAGGAAACTGTCGCAGGAATTAAGAGACAACACAACGTCCTTAAACAACTAGGTATTGACACTCAAGAGCAGTATGGTTACAAAGTTATTGAACCCATAATCCAACTCAGAAAAGATTCAGTAAGAGTTGTAGCTAGAAATCTTGGACTGCCTGAAACGATATACAACAGGATACCCTTCCCAGGACCCGCCTTAGCCGCAAGGGTCATCGGAGAAGTTACACCAGAAAGAATTGAGGTTGTGAGAAAAGCAACGAAAATCGTTGAAGAAGAATTAGCGGAAACAGGAGCATTTCAATTTTTAGCAATCCTCCATGAAGATAAGGTAACAGGAGTGAGAGAAGGTAAAAGAGATTTCGGACTCCAAATTGAAGTTAGGTGTTGGGATAGTGTCGACGCAACAACAGGAACACCGACAAAACTACCTTACGAAAAACTGGAGAAACTGGCTCAGAGAATTACAACTGAAGTCCCAGGCGTCGTGAGCGTAACCTATAACATTACCAAAAAACCACCATCAACAATCGAAGCAATCTAAGTGAACTACTCCTAGCTATTGTAGGGAGCTTCTTCTCTCGTACGCTGAATCGCTAAAAGTTCACTGTCCATTGGGGGGAGTTTTTTGTCTGGTTCACTTCCATTAATATACGTGCCACAGGCACAGGACAACCCTGCTCTTGAGCATCTAGCCCAAAAACCTCTTTCATCAGAGTATAGAAAACTGAGATGTTTAAGGTCTGCTGACTCTCATCTCCACCTCTTCGGATGGAGACTTCATGCTTGCATGGATAGAAACCAGAGAAATACTCATAGGGGTAAGCTCTCATTCTCCATAGTAGTTCAAATAATAACTTAACACTTATGAAACAGATTGATCCAATTCCAATGTAGTCTTCCGGGGGGTTGGATACTAATTGATTGGAAGGAATCTGGAAAACAGTCCATTCAAGCTTTCCAAGAAAGGTAAAACAATATGTTTTCAAACCTTTAATCCTTTTTCTGAAATATTTTATTTCTATCCCCTGATAGTACAACCAATACTAGGCCAAACATAGCCAATACTAGACCAAACAGTTCAATTTCCCCCGAAAATCATCATGCTGATATCTTGGTAAAGTCCACCGCTTCGAAACTAAAGGGAGGGTTCACTATACAGTGGAATATAGCTGTAAAATCCTTGTTAGTAGACCCAAATCAATTGCATAGAAGGGCAAGTAGAGGCGAAGCCGAACGAATATTTGTGAACTGAGGCAACAGTTTACTTGACCCGAACGTATAAAAAAGACACTATCGAAAAATGAATAGGGGTATAACTATGAAATTTATAAAAAAAGGAACCCCTGCTAAATCCGAAGCAGATGAGTTATTATTAGTCGATGAAAATAATAAAGGATACAAAGTCGACCAGGTCATAATAGCAATTTGGAGCATGTGTGATGAAAACAGGACACAAGAACAGATTGTGGACGAGTTGGCTAGTGAGACCAAACTCGAAAAAAGCAAGGTTAGCGGAGCAGTTTCTGATATCTTGGCAAAACTTGAGCAGGTCAGTTTAGTTCAAAAGGTGTAAATAGCGAAAGATTCAACCCAGGGTATTTGGGCAAATCAGTAGTTGCCGGAGTTCGCAATTTCTGCTAACAAGTATTTTTGCGAACTTTTTGTTCTTTTTAACTTCTATTTTGGAAGTCATTTAAGGGTTTTTTAGAATCCGCAGGCTTGTTTTGCTTTTAGTGTGCCTATTACGGCGTAGTAGAGACCTGTGGGTATAGGCGCTATTCCAAGCAAATATTCTGTTATTCTTAAGGCTGCTCCGCCCATCGAATATTGTTGATCAAAAGGTATTTTTGCAAGTCTTAAAGCCCTTGTAGTGTCTCCACCAAAAATACATACAGGTATCTGTTCCCTCTCAAAAACGGCAGTCATTTCTCTTAGGCCTTTGGGAGATTTTTCAATGCCGGGGGGGCCAAAAATGGCTGCACTACTTATATCTGGGATATCTTCTTCATCGGGCCAGGCATCAACTATTTTTGTTATTTCTTCTGTTTTTATCTCTTCTATTGTTTTTTCTTGGAGTTGTATTTTTGTTTCTCCGGGTTCTGAAACGTCTATGTTAACGTGGGATGGTAATATTGGCTTTCCTATTTCTTGGAGTTTTTTCAAAGATTCAAAGCATTTTTTGGCCTCTTTTTCTTTATTTTTGTAAATTTTTAAGAGGTATTCTTTGGCTTTTTGTTCTTCTCCTTTTTGGATTAGGAGCATTGCTGGTAGAAACACTCCTGTTAATAAGAACTTGAAACGGTCTCTATATTCCGGGACTTCTGCTATGCTTGCTGCCATTTCTGCCTTGTCTTCTTTTTTCCCTCCGAGGTCCATCACTATCATTGTGTCTTTTTTAAAGATGGGTAAAATGAAGTCAGTTAGGGCCCTCATTGAGTCTATAAAGGTTGGTGAAAGTACGGTTGGTATCATTCCAAGGATCAGGTTAGCTAGGTCTCCCCTGTGTATTCTTGCTATGTTCATGGCATACCCCATGGTTTGTTTAGGGTCTTTTACAAGTATTTTTGTCATCCATAAGTTTTGCCAATCACCTGAAGGCTTACGTCCTTGTGGAGGCACTCTATCGTTATCTAATACTGTAAGTACTTGAGGATCAAAGGGTTCGTTTATATCTTCCCATCTACGAAGCACTACATCGCAAAAAAGAAGATCGTTTAAAAATCGCACTTGATTTTCTAGGGAATCATATTCCCCAATAACTTGTACTTCACCATTTGGTATTATGTGAATCTCTGTTTCAGGGCGTTCTCTATGGGTGGTAGCGATCACAGTTCTATCCGGGTTTATGACCGTATCGACAAGTTTTCTTAAATCTATAGATGCTTCAAGAACCCTTCTATCCGGAAGCTCCCACTGAAGATATCCATCTAGGCTTGAAATATTTTCAATGGAGGAGAGACGTTTAACAGCCCTAATAACATAGCTAGGATAAGCTTCATCTGTCGGAATATTAAGATCGGCGCATGCAATAACCCTCTCTACTTCTTGGAGGATTTTTACCCTTCTCCCCTTTTGGATTTCGTTTACCCCATCTTTTTGAATCCAGGTAATTATGAAATCAGGATCTAAGTTTATGAATTTCAGGCTCATATCTCATCACTTCCCAAAAAAGTTTTATATCAATAATGGTGGTATCAACTTTTTTAATTTGTCGCAAGAAACAAAGATAAAAAACATCATTCTCGGCCTTTTTAGGTGTTGATAAGATAATATTAAAGATATATTGCGTGTTTCTTTTTTTAGGAAAAATCTTAAGTGTTTAAAAGTTTAATAAAATTAATATGACAGACTCATCTTCCGAAGGAACAGAAGAAAAAATTACGAAAGTTGCATTTCTAAAACCGGGTTCAAGAAGGGTAAACCTGATCGTTAAATGTGTTGAGAAAAAACCTGCGAAAACGGTAACTTCTAAGCGTGATGAATCTACGCATGTGCTCCAGGAAGTTTTGGTGGGGGATGATACTGGCTGTATTTTTCTTACACTTTGGAACGATCAGTTTGAAGTTGAAGAAAGCCAGGTAATTCTGATTAATAATGGGTATACTAACTTGTTTAAGGGCTCATTGAGGTTAAGTGTAGGACGCTATGGGAAAATCTCATACTTAGAGGGGGAAGATATCGAAGTTAATACTGATGTTAATGTTTCCAATCGTAATTTTGGCCCGAGAGGAACATATAAACGCCCCGTAGACATGAGAAAATCGTGGACAAGGATTAGAAGGGAGAAAAAATAACTTTAAAAGCGAAAACGAAAAATCGATTTGTTTTTAGGGTTTTTAAAATAATCATATCTTTATAGAGTTAGCGGTAGGATATGGGTGTAATTTTAAACTTTTCGAGAAGCGGTCTTGCCTCGTTTATGTTACTTAGTGCTTCTATTTTGAAAGCGTTTTTATAATCTTTTAAATTTAACTTCATCGCGCTTTTTGCCCCGATTGATCTATAGTAATGGGAAACATTATCTTCTACAGGGGCTACGAAAATAACATGTTTATCTACATCTACTATGAGGATAACCGGCGTTGAAGGTGTTGCTCCAACTATCTCCTTTAATTCTCCATCTTCCGTGATCTCTAATATCCTGCTTTTTAACCCGAAAGAAGCATATCTTAAACTGTCCAAAATTTCCCGCATTTTTTCAAAGTCTGCTAAATCATTTTCAGTTTTAATGTTTTGAACCAATCTGCTTAAAAGTGACTCGATAATGCCATAAGATCCAAGTATTTCCCTTAAACGATTTGCCTTGAATAAAATAAATAAAACAGAATCAACACCAAATGTTTGCATTCTCTCATCTTTGGTTACTTTAGCTTCTACAATAAAAGAGTATACTAACGATTGATATTTGTCACTTGTAGGCACAGGAACAGGACCATGAAGCTTATTTTCAGGCACACCATCCGCCAAACCTAAAAGGGTCATGCCTTGAACATTCATGTTTAAAAGGGTAATCTCGTCAAGATCTGGTGGTGCTATACTACATATCATTTGAGGTCCAGCATCTCCCATCACAGAGACTACTAAACCAGCGAACAAAGGCTCTTTAACCTTTTCTTCCATGACGATTACACCCAAAAATCATTAAAAAATAGATTGGAATGTTTTCTTACTACACTAAGTTATTGTTAAATAAACTAAACCCATTGTGAAACTTATTTCTTTCGGTATTTTTGTCCGCTTTTTTACCGGTTTGATCCTCCCTCCTTACTTTTTTGCTTTCTAAGTTTTCCCTTTACTCTGGCAGATTTTGCCCGTTTTATCAAGTGTTATACCATTTCTGAAAGAGGGCAACTTTTTATAGAGATGAAAGATAAATAATTCCGAAAGTGTTTAAAAATTTTGAAATACTAAATTATTATCATGATTTTATCGGGCTTAAATAGTCCCCGTTTTTTGGGCCCGTAGCTCAGACTGGAAGAGCGCTGCGCTTGCATTTTTCTAGGATGGAAACAAGAAACGCAGAGGCCGCGGGTAGCTGATTGTTCATTATTTGAACCATGCTCGCGAATTCAAATCCCGCCGGGTCCATTGGCACCCAGGGTTTTTAAGGGAGATTTACTTCTCCCCGGGCCCTCCATCTATTTTAGCCCCCTAAATTTGCCTATTCCGTAATAATTACGAATATTAGTTATTTAACAGCTTTGCAAGGGATAATTATTATGATTGATAATGGTAGTCCTTTATTTCATATCTCCTTTTTGTTTGAAGTAAAAAATTTTGGTAGAGGTCTAGTAAAAGAAGTTCTTGCAAAAATCCAACTTTATACTTCTCATGGAGTTTCTAAGGCGCGAATTTTGAAATCAATTCCCAAGTGTCGCGAGTTTAAAGATAGACAAGGGAATGTTTTTGGTTTATTTAAGTTGGGCATCCTTAAACCTAAAGCTGTACAAGTATTAAGGGTTGATTTAGAGATTTCTCCTAAGGTGGTGTTACCTCCTACTTCTAGGGATTTTGGGGCTTTGGATGATGTCAGTTTTTTCACTAAACGTAAATATTGTCGACCTTTACACCCCTTTTGGACAGCTGATTCACCGGAAGTTTCGCGGTATGTTTGTTCTATTATTGGGGAAGTTAGGGATGTTTATGAGATTTTTAGGCGTTTTTTCTCCTTTTTAGATGGTTTCATTTTTCGTGAGAATTTGCGTACACGTCGCGGTGCTTTAAAAACCCTCGAAGCTCGGTATGGTGATTGCGATGAGTTTTCTGATCTCTTTATTACTTTTTGTAGGGCTGTAGGGATCCCTGCAAGGAGAATAACAGGCTTGTTTGCAAGACCTAATAACCCTGCGAATCACGCTTGGGCTGAAGCTTTAGCCCCTAAAATCGGCTGGCTTCCTTTTGATCCTGCCCTTCGTTTTTTTGCCTGTTCCACGCCTCTTCACATACCGCGTAAATTGGAGGCTACAAATTGTGAAATATCCGATTTTAACCTTCGTTACAAGGGGCAAAAGGGCACTAATGTGAAAATTTATCCTGTTAACATTAAGCCAAAAATTAAACGCATTAGTTAACATCATAGAATGAAACCAAAATTTTTTTATGTACTAGGATAGTAGGTACATAATAATTAGAATTTGTTTTCACAATTCACTTTCTTCTTATTTTTCAGTTTTTGGTGGCGTATTTAAATGGGAAAGAAAAAAGAAAAAACGGAAATAGATTCTAGACTGGCCCAGAAAATGCTTGAAACCCTAAGAATTTTCTCCGAAGCTAGTAAAGGAGCTTTTAAAGAGATACATCAGAGGCTTAGCAGGTTAGAGTCAAAACTCTCCGAGTTAGAACAAAGGATGATCACTTTTGAAAAATCAGAAAAAAAGCCATCAATCTATCCCCCTGTTACCTTAGCGCCACGAGAAACTATGGTAAAAGAACCGTCCTCAGAGGTAGGTGTTGTGCCTGAAGTACCTGCTCCTCTCCCTACCGTTCCTGCGCCCGAAGTGAAACCTTCCCCCGCTGTATCGACAACTCCTTCTGTTTCCACGTCTACAACTTCGCCGTCTATCCCCACTGTTCCTCCCCCCTCTATGGATACAAAACCTGCCACACCATCTACACCTCCTACTTCGGAGCCTGAAACACCTGTTCCCCAATCGCCTACTTTTCCAGAGTTTGGAGTCGAAGGGGCTGATGATGAACGTTCTGAAATATTAAAAGCCCTTAAAAAACTCGAAGAAATCTAAAAAAACGAAAGTTATTTAGAAACTCTTAAACTTTCTTTCTATCTTTTTTAAGAGGTAACTTATTACAATAACGTTATTATTATCCTTTCTTTTCTATTTTTTTGGCGGCTGTGTTTTATTGAGCTCTCAGGATTTTTATTTTGAGGCACATAAATTGGATGGATTGGCAAGAATCGGTAAGATTTACTTAAATAGAAACAGTTTTTTGACGCCTTGTATTGCTCATCCATCGATTTTTGAAAATCTATGGAGGGTAGGAGATGATTCAGAAAACCCCCTAAAAGTACTAATTCCTCAAAATTTTAGATCTTCCTCACCCGCCTTAATTAAGACCGAAAAAAATTCAGACCTTTTGTATACTATTCCTTCTCTAAATTTCGAGGGAGACGTTGTTAATCTTTTGAACCTTGTAAAGAATTTAATTTGTGAAAAAAAGTTATTTGATGCTCAAGATTTAGCTTTTCCCGTACCTTGTAATTTAGAGCCTTCTAAAATTTCTTATCTTCTAAAAGAAGCCGTTAAATTAGGTTTAAGGTATTTTATACTTCAAAGAGTTTCTAGTTTATTAAAGAATCCTCGTAAAATGATTGATATAATAGTTGGCGTTATTAAAAACATCTGCACCCCCGATTCCGTCCTCCATTTAAGCTCCTTTATCCCTCCTTATTTTATGCGTTTTCTTTCCTATCTCGGAGTGGACATTTTTGATGATTCCGTCGCATATATTGCTGCAAGTCAAAAAAATTACTTAACTTTTAGTAAAGTCCTTGATTTTAAAGGGTTGAAGGAGCTTCCATGTCCTTGTACTCATTGTGAAAATTTTGACCTAAATGCAGATTTTAAACATAGTAGAGAGGAAATTTTTGAGTTTTTACTTGCCCACAATCTTTCGGTTTATAAGAGCGAGATAAGATCGATCAGAGAGGATATCCGAGGAGAGGTTTTCAGGGAAAGCGTGGAGGCAATAACACACGCCTCACCCTCTATTAAGGGGGCGCTTCGCATTCTTGATCGTGATTCAAATTATTCCAGTCAAGTAGAAGAGGCTATTCCAGTTCGTCGTAAGTCTGTTTTTTTATGCTCTAGTTCAGATTCTCTTTATCGTCCTATGGTTAAACGATGGAGAAAAAGAATTATTGAACGGTGTAAGCCTCCAAAACATGTAAAAATCGTCGTGATTTTGCCATGTTCTGCTAGAAAACCCTACTCTTTTTCAAAGTCTCACAAGTTTTTCCTTCGATCTATAAAAGGAGGAGCAAGGAAAAAGATCAAAATGGTACACGAGATCATCTTAACTTCTCCCTTGGGAGTTGTTCCAAGGGAGCTTGAACTGACTTACCCTGCTTCTAAGTATGAAATACCGGTGACGGGGCATTGGGACTGGGAAGAAAAAAAGACAGTAACCGAAGTAATGGGCAATTATTTGAGCAATTTTGGGGAAGATGTCCATTTTCTTGCTCACGTTGATGGGGTTTATGCAGAAATTGTTAGGGAGGCGTCAGATTATTTGAGTAGAGATGTTGAATTTACCTGTTTAAACGGTGAATCTCCGAAGGCTGAAGGCTCTTTAAAAAGGCTAAAAAGTGCAGTATACGAGGCTTTAAAAGATCGAAATAATGCTGTTTCTAATCCTAATCTTTTTCATATAGGCAGGGGTAGGATGATTGCTGATTTTCAGTTTGGAAGTGGTGTGGGAAACATTCTCCTCCCCCCAAGTATGAGAATAAAAGTTGAGGGAAATTATCCCCGTGTTCAACGGTTTTTTATAAATAACGCACAAGTTGCCACTCTTGTCCCTGAGGACGGTTTACTTGCCCTAACCTTTTTGGGGGGAGAGAAGTTGGTTGAAAAAGGTTTTTATTTCGTGGAATTTGATGGTAATAAGATAGAGGGAGGAACACTTTACTGTGTCGCCGTATCTGAAGCTGATAAGCAAATAAGACCCCAAGATGAAGTTTTTATCGTGAATAAAGATAGGCGCATTTTAGCCGTGGGAAAAGCTGTTTTAAGCGGTAAACAGATGGTGATGGCAAAGAAGGGTCCTGCTGTGCGGATAAGACGCAAAAATAAACAGGATGAAACCTAAAAATGTCAGTAAAAAATTTTGAGACAAGAAGCCTAAAAGATCCCGATTTCTCTAACGAAATCAAAGCTATAAGAAGCTATCACTTATCAAAGATTAAGAAGAAAGAAGTTTTAAGCGTTAAATATTGGATAGAACAGGATCGTTTATTGAAAGGTATTGGAAAGGCTCTAACCATTATTTTACCAACAAAGGGATGTTCATGGGCTCTTTCAAAAAGCGGCGGCTGTTCTATGTGCGGTTACATAAACGACGCAGTAAAATATGGTGCTAAAAGTGTATGCGATAGTGAAAAACTTGTATACGAGTTTGAGAAAACTTTGAAAAACAACCTTGACAAAGAGTTTGAAGCTTTAAAAATATTCACTAGTGGCAGTTTCTTTGATGAGTCCGAGCTTTCAAAAGAAGCACAGAAAAAAATCTTTGAAACTATCTCTACGTATAAAAATGTATCAGAAGTCGTTGTTGAGTCCCGTCCTGAATATGTAACATCAGAAAAAATAGAGGAAACAGTAAACATCCTAAATGGAAAGACCCTGGAAGTAGGAATAGGTCTTGAAACCAGTAACGATATTGTAAGGTCTAGGTGTATAAATAAAGGCTTTTCTTTCCAAGATTTTTCTAAAGTTGTGCATGAAATCATTGACGGAGAGGCACGCGTAAAAGCTTACATTTTGATTAAACCACCCTTTTTATCAGAAAAAGAAGCTATAAATGACGCTATAAAATCGGCAATAGACGCCTCAAAAGTAGGGGCAAAATCCATATCTTTTAATCCTTGTAACGTTCAATCAGGCACATTAGTTGAAAAACTTTGGAAAAATAAAAGTTATCGTCCCCCTTGGCTTTGGAGCATAATAGAGGTTTTGAAAAAAAGCTTTAACAAAATAAAAAGCGATGTCGACAGAATTATTTGTGACCCTGTTGCAGGAGGAAAAAGTAGAGGATCCCACAATTGTGGCAAGTGCGATAAAAAGGTTTTACAAGCTATAAGAAAAACAAGTTTAAACCAAGATCCAGAAATGCTTGGTGCGGTTTGTGATTGTTACGAGGTTTGGAAAACTTTTCTTGAATACGAAGCCTTTTCTCAAGATCCTGATCCTAGTTTTATTCTTTCTCTGTGAAGGGGAAAAGTAGGCGTTCTGATTCGACGTAATAAGCTCTAGCCTCTAAAGATCTTAGTTCGAGATCTAGGTTCATTGCAAGCCTTTTTAGGCTCAAACTTATTGCTGGTTGTTCCTCTATTTTTACTATATTTGCTCCTATGTTGAGGAGATCATTTGCTTCCTCATACCCTATTTTTGAAGCTATTATTGCAAGTCCTTGGGAAGCTTTGTCTAAAATTTTCATCAATTTATTAACTATTTCAGAATTTATTGAATATCCTATGATGGTTGCAAGTAAATCTATTGATTTTTCTTTTTTTCTCTCTCCTGTTTGTATGATGGAGTTCTCCCCAATATTTTTACTTAGAGTAGTAGCTATTTCGTAAAGATTAGTGGGTGCAGATAGTTTTGCAACGTAACCTATCACATTATTCTCATTTTGAGCAATTATTGGTTCTTGTATCTCCGCTTTTAGCATGTTTTGTAGGATATCGGTGTTGGGTCCGAAGTTTTTAACGTTATCAAAAGCCTTTCCTAAAGCGTAGAGATTGACACCTTTCCGTATCAAAGCTTTCGTGAGGTTTAATTTTTCGCCCAAAAACATGTTTCTATACTCTTTGTAGTGTATTAGTAAGTTTGCATGTTTTTTTAGTGTTTCAGTTACAGAAACACGATCAACGGCGTAAGCAACAGTACAGTTTAAAATCTTTTGTTTTTCCATTTCATTTTTCGAAATATCCCCTATCTGGATCCCGATAGGTCTTTCAAGGTGGTGAGAAAATAGTCCTTCTATCTTCTCGACCACCTCCTTCATCGTCGCCAAACAAGATGCCTCCACCTAATAGGGTTTCCCATTTTCCTATCTTACAATCGTAATGTTTATTTTATCTTTTGTATTTATCTATTATATATGAACAGGGAGTGGGTAAGCATTAAAAACGCTGTTAACCGGGAGTTTATAGCTGCCGAAAGTCTCGAGTTAATCGGTAGCGGTTTATCTGCTCGCCAGGCTATTAAAAAAGTGGCTGAAAAATTTGCCATATCAGACTGGAAAACTCATTCTGCAGTTCATGCCCTTGTTTTTGAAACTCTCAGAGCGAGAAACGTTTTAGACAGGATAATAAAAGAAGTTTTAAACAATAAATCATTAAAAGATTTGAATCCTTTTATGTTGAATGTTTTGAGGGTTGCAACTTACCAAATGCACATTCAAAATGTTCCCGCTGCCTTGGCAACCAATGAGGCCGTAGTTTCAATAGGACAAAATATGGAGGAGAAAGATAAACAACTTATCAACGCTTTAGCTCGCAGGATAGAAAAAATACAACCATCCACCATAATTGAAAATACATCGGATCGTTATGATGTCCTTGCATTGGAATACTTTATGCCAAAATGGCTTGTAAAACATTTGATAGAAGTTTGGGGAGAAGCGCGGGCAAAATCCATAATGTCTAACCTTGGAAAACCTCCAAAAAGAACCATAAGGGTCAACACGCTTAAAATAAGCCCTGATACTTTTCTCGAAATGGATCACAGAATGCAGTTAGAGAAAACACCTTTGCTCGACGTTTTTAATGTGGTTAAAACAGAAGTACCTCTGCCAAGGGTTAAAGGGTATAAAGAAAGTTTATTTTTCATACAAGATTTCGCTTCAACCCTTGTGTCCCACGTCCTTAAACCTAGTCCAGAGGATGATGTTTTAGATGCTTGTGCTGCACCTGGGGGAAAAACAACCCACATCGCTCAATTAATGCAAAATAGGGGACGTATAGTGGCCATAGATATACGGAGAAGGAGGGCTTTAGAACTTCATAAAAAACTAAAACTTTTCACTGTAAAAAACACTTCACTCATAATTGCAGACGCTAATATGTTACCCCTTAAAGCAACTTTTGATAAAATCCTTTTAGATCCTCCTTGTACTGGTAGTGGGACGATAGGTTCACGCCCAGAAAACAAATGGAGATTAACAAAAAGATACACAAAGTGGATATCAAAACTTCAAATAAAACTTTTAAACCACGTATCAAAAGCAGTAAAACTTGGAGGAACACTCGTTTACTCTACATGTTCAATAATTAAAAATGAAAATGAGGATATCATAGAGAAATTTCTGCAAAACCACCCCGATTTTTACCTTGAAAGGACAGAGCCCTTTTTAGGAGAACCGGCTATTAACATGCCTGAAGCTCAAAGATTACTACCTGATAAGATAAATTGCGAAGGCTTTTTCATAGCAAAAATCCGAAAAAAGCATTAAAAACCTTTTAACCATCTTCTCCCCACCTTAAACCCCTATTATCTTTCTTAATTTTTATTGTTTTTTATTGAAATATTTAAAAGCCCTGTTTTCGATCTAATTATTTGTTTATATATATCCCGCTCTATTTCGTTGGTTTTTGCGGTGATTTTTATGCAAGGAAAATGCCTAATGATCGTGATAGATGGAATGGCTGACAGACCCCTCTCTACCCTAGAGGGAAAAACTCCCCTCGAGGTAGCAGAGATTCCTAACATACACAAAATTGCGAAGGAAGGTATGTGTGGGCTGCTTCACTCTTTGGGCCCCGGCAAGCTTCCGGGTTCAGATACTGCTCATTTAGCTATCTTAGGGCATGACCCTTATAAAGTTTATACTGGCAGAGGTCCTATTGAAGCTGCTGGCACGGGATTGAGTTTACAAACTGGAGATATTTCTTTGCGATGCAACTATGCAACTGTTGATGAGAATTTCACGCTTATAAACCGTACAGCAGACTATATTCGTGAAGGTACAGAAGAACTAGAAAGGGTGATAAATGAAAGGATAAGCTTGTCTGATCCATCAGTAGAGTTTATTTTTAGAAACAGCGCCGATTATCGATGTGTTTTAGTTTTGAGGGGTGATGATCTTTCACCCTATGTTTCTGACGTTGATCCAGGGGAAGTGGGAAAAAAACTCCTTGAAGCAAGACCTGAGAATACTAATGCGGAAGCAAAAAAAACATCAGCCCTTGTTAACGAGTTTGTTAAAAAAACTTACGAAGTGTTAAAGGATCATCCTGTAAACCTTGCTCGTCGACAAGCGAACACGTCTCCAGCAAACGTCATTATGCCAAGGGGTGCGGGAAAAACCCCTGTTCTTGAAGATTTTTACTCAAAATGGAAGCTTAAAGGCGCATGTATTGCAGGAATAGGGCTAATAAAAGGTCTCGGTTATCTTACAGGCATGAACGTTATAAAGGTTAAAGGCGCTACAGGTTACATAGATACAAACTATGAGGCGAAAGGCAACGCAGCAGTAGCAGCTTTAAAAGACCATGACTTCGTGCTACTCCACATAGAAGCAACAGATGAAGTGTCCCACGACAAAGACTACAAAGCAAAAATAACCGCCCTAGAAAAAACGGATAAAATGATCGAAACAATTCTAAGCAAAATCCCTCCAAAAAATCCTTAGCGACCACACAACCTCCACCGAAATAGCGGAGCACACAGCCAACCCCACCCCCATAATCATGTGGGGTCCAACTCTCAGAGTTTTTCAAGACTTCGCAGAAAAGTGCACTGAAAAAGAGATGAGCAAAGGAATGCTTGGAAGAATAAAAGGTACAGAAGTTATGCCCATAATCTTGGATCTGATCAATAGATCAAAAAAGTTCGGCGCTTGAAAAGATTAAGAGCCCTCTCCTCTTTTTTTTTTGACCTTATAAGGTGCGATATATGATTGATAAAAAATATCGATTAGTGATCTGTGGAGGTACTTTTGATCATTTGCACGAAGGCCATAAA
>JGI24422J19971_10000224_pt1 | contig 29469 bp, 26 predicted proteins | sample DeeMarSWOR152_54_FD_19971 | JGI IMG/M metagenome (IMG submission 19971) | reverse complement strand
ATAGCCCGATGGCTTATGCAGTTGAAATGCTAGCATCCTTAACAAGGGTAGAGGCCTCGCGTCCCCGCCGCAAATACCAGACTTTCCCGAGATTGGACTTCGCTCAAAAGACCTCATTATTGGAAACATACCATCCCGATTTCCGCCCAGCTGGAAAACGGACGATCCAAGTGGGGCCAAACAAGGGTGACACAGCTCCCAAGGAATTTGTGGATTTACTGGAATCTCCCAGCAGGCTCAATCCTGGTTCTATTAATCTAACGAAGGTAGACTACCGGACAGACATACTGGTTGTCGGTTCAGGCGGAGCTGGGCTAAGTGCTGCGCTCACGGCCAAGGAACGAGGAGCAGAAGTACTGGTGGCCACAAAATTGAGGCTTGGCGACTCCAATACCATTATGGCTGAAGGGGGCATTGGCGCGGCAACACTACCTGATGATTCCCCCGCCATCCACTACATTGATACGATGGTGGGCGGCAGGTTCAAGAACATACCCGACTTGGTCGAAGCGTTGGTCCAGGATGCCCCCTTCATTATCGAATGGCTCACGAACTTGGGTGTCAATTTCGATCGGCTTCCTGATGGCACCTATTACACCCACATGCCCGCCGGGCATTCCAGGAGAAGATCCCATTCGGTAAAAGACCTTACGGGATTAGAGGTAATGCGGGTTCTCTGCGATGAGATTCGCAACCTGGGGATCAACGTCTTGGAATTTAGCCCTGCTATCGAGCTCATTTTGGATGATCAGGGGCAGTGTGCAGGTGCCGTCCTATTGAACTTTGACACCGACCAGTACATCGTTGTCAAGGCCAAGGCCACCATTATTGCCACCGGGGGGATTGGCCGTTTACATCCACAGGGCTTTCCGACATCTAATCATTACGGGGCGACGGCAGATGGATTGATTATGGCCTACCGAGCGGGAGCAAAACTGCTCTACATTGACTACATTCAATATCATCCAACGGGAGTTGCCTGGCCTGAGCAGATGCTGGGCCTCCTCGTCTCTGAGGCGTTGAGGGCCCAAGGGGCCCAACTGGTAAACGTTGATGGGGAAATCTTTGTTGATCGGTTAGAAATGCGGGATGCCCTGTCCGCAGCAATCATCCGGGAGTGCGGTGAAAGGGGCAAGGGGGTCTTGACCCCAACTGGAATGGTTGGGGTATGGCTGGATACTCCACTTATCGACCTTATGGGCGGGAATGGAACATTCCTCAGGAGGTTTGCAGGAATTCACAAACGGTTTCAAAAGTACAACATAGACCCGATCAAAGAGCCCATTCTGGTCTATCCGACCCAGCACTATCAGAATGGAGGAATCCGAACCGATGCGCACAGCGAAACAGACGTTCCCCGTCTTTTCGCGATTGGTGAAGTGCAAGGGGGAGTGCATGGTCATAACCGATTGGGATCGAACTCGTTAGTAGATATCTTCGTGTTTGGCCAGAGAGCGGGAAAGTATGCGGCAGAAAGGATCAGAGAAATCAAGATTGGGAAGCTGTCGCTCGAACATGTATGGGCATACAATCAACTATTGTTAAATGAGCAGATAACTACCGATACGGTTTCCCCCATGCTCCTGCCAGATTACCGATTTGAAAAGGCCCTTACAACTATAGAATACATCAAAGAGGCTTTGAGAACCTAGGGATGATAAACGATATCATCAAATTGATACCCATCTACGTCATGGGAAGGAAATACGATGTTCCCCTGGGACTGACAATTCAGAAGGCATTGGAATTTTCCGGCTATACGCTCAAGAGGGGATGTGGGTGCCGGGGGGGTGTTTGTGGGGCGTGCGTGACAGTATACCGTAGGAAAGGGGACTACAAGGTATTTGTGGGGCTAGCATGTCAGACGGTCGTGGAGCCGGAAATGGACCTCGTTCAGCTTCCCTACACACCCGCCAACAAGGCGTTCTATACAATCAAACATACGCCGCTTACCGACACTAACGTTATCAAGCTATATCCAGAGCTCCTGAAATGTATGGGATGCAATGCCTGCACCAAGTCGTGCCCAATGGACCTAGAAGTAATGAATTACGTTTCCGCAGCCATACGGGGGGATTTTGAAAAAGTGGTTGAACTCTCTATGGAATGCATCATGTGTGGTATGTGTGCAGCACGATGTCCCGCCGAACTATCCCCCTTCAATATCGCCTTGCTCATAAGGAGGATGTATGGAAAACACGTAGCCCTGCCGGCTACCCACCTGAAGCAGAGGTTGAACGAAATAAGAGATGGGAAATACAAAGATGAATTGGAGAAACTGAAATCCTCCGACAACTCAAAGCTTGAGACGAGATATAGAGAGTTGCAAGCGACTAAAGGTCCGGCCGTTGTGGAGATGAGGGAATAGCAGGATGAAGAAGGCCGGAGCAGATAAAGGAACAATCAAGGTTCAGACACCGATCGGTGAAAACGAAATCAAAAGGCTGAGGATAGGTGACAGAATCGAGATTTATGGGTTTATTTACTGCGGGAGGGATGCGGTTTTGCCCAAGCTGGTAAGGCTAATCGAGCGCGATGCTTCGTACACCTTAACCATAAACTTGAGGGGAGCAGTAATATTCCACACGGCGGTAAGCCCTGCCGGGATTGGGCCCACAACAAGCAACAAGGTGGAGATCGAGGGAAGCATGCCAATGCTGTCGAAGGCGGGTGTCAAGCTCCATGTAGGAAAGGGGGCCTTGAGCGTAAATACAGTTTCGGAGCTGAGGAAACATAACTCAGTGTTTGCCATCGCACCTCCTACCAGCGCCCTATTCTCAGATAGAATCCTTCATCAACGGATCGTTCTATTTAGGGAAGAGGGAATGGAGGCCCTCTATGAACTGAAAGTAAAAGGCCTCCCAGCGATTATTGCGGTAGCTCATGGAGAGAGCATCTTCTAGGGTCATGGAGGTGGCAGCATAACCGATGGCAGTAGGCCGCGAGGACATAATAGATGCAGTGAAGGGCTGTGTGGTAAGGGCAGGTACGGCCTTTCGAAGAGATCAATTGCGGGCGTATCAAAATGCCATTCAGAGAGAGAACAACCCTAACGCGAAGTGGGTGCTCGAAAAAATCCTGGAAAACGCTCGGATAGCTGAAAAGAAGGCCTTTCCCTTGTGTGATGATACCGGAATACCCCACGTCTTTGTGGAAATCGGCCAAGAGGTGACCCTTTCCACCGGCTGGTTGACAGCGGTCAGCAACGGTGTGACTCAGGGCTTACGGGCCATGCCCGGAAGGCCTATGGCCGCTAGGGGTAACTCAGTTGAAAGGGTTGAGCAGTCAAAGGGTTTATTCAAAGATCCCGGTAAGGTATCGATACCACCGGTGATCATTAAGCCTGTTGCAGGAGATAAGCTCAAGATAACGGTTTTACTGCTCGGGGGTGGGCCCGAGATCAGGGCGAAGACATACCGAGTATTCCATAGACGGAGTATAGATGTTGTCCTGGAGGAGGTTGCAGGGTGGGTTACCTCTGAAGTGAAGAATCTCGGCTGCACTCCATGTGTTCCCGCAATCGGAATCGGGAGAACCCACGTGGAGGCTTCGGCGCTCATGCTGGAGGCGATGAAACTGGGGAATCTCAATCGCCAGAACTATTGGGAGAGAAAAGTAACAGAAATGGTCAATTCAACAGGAGTTGGACCCCTCGGGCTTGGGGGAGATACCACCGCGTTGGGAACTTTTATCAAGGTCGGCTCTCTGAGGGCAAGCGGCGTTCGTATTGTAAGTGTGAGGCCTTGCTGTTGCTTTGAGCCCAGGAGGGCTACGGCATCCCTGACCAGCTAGAGCATTATCCGCTCCCATCCAGAGGGCGAGGAGAGGGGAAATGACGACACAATTAATAGACCTTATTCCCGAATTCAATAGTATCAGCGACAGAGCCCTGCGAAGGCGTGTGCTCGCTGTATGGCACGAGGCCATGGAGATCGGTGGGTGGGCAGTGGATGATTTGAGTCACATGCCGTATACTCTGCTTGTCGACAACGTTGATATCACCTTTGTGCAGCACGTTAGTACCGTTTGCCGCCTGTGTACAGCAATGGAGGCCATCCTGAAGGAGTCATACGGAGACCGCTACAAGATCGATAGAGACACATTAATAGCAGGTGCATTGCTGGCCGATGTGGGCAAGCTCATGGAGTTCCGGAAAGAGGGAAACGAATACAAGTGGGCAAGCATGTACCAGTACTTGCGCCACCCCTTCACGGGGGTCGCCCTGTGTTTCAAGCATGGAATTCCCGAGGCGGTGATGCACGTGGTCGCCACACATTCATGGGAAGGTGACCGGTTCAAACGTATGCCTGAGGCGATCATCCTTCACCACGCTGACTTCACCGACTTCGATTTGTCCAGGTACCACAGTAATGTCGCTGCTAAGTCCGTACGCTCAAGCCCTGAGGTAAACAGTTGAAAAGCCATAATTGTGTACAAGAGAGGGGAATTTAATGGGCCAGACATTTGCCGAAAAGATTCTCGCAAAGCGAGCTGGATTGGCAAAAACGGTCCCCGGGCAGATCGTGGAAATTACCCCTGACATCGCTCTTTCCCATGATAACTCTGCCGCCATTCGTGGCATTTTTGAGAAGATGGGTGGTTTAGGGGTCTTCGATCCAAAAATGCATGTTATTATCCTTGACCATGCCACACCTGCTCCCACCACCGCGCATGCTGAGAACCATCACATCATCCGCGAGTTTGTGCAAGAGCAGGGAATCGAGCACTTCTTTGATGTGGGCCGGGGGGTGTGCCATCAGGTGCTCGTTGAGGAGGGCTTGGTTCTCCCTGGCCAGGTGGTCTTAGGCTCCGATTCCCATACAACACATGCTGGGGTTATGGGTGCATTCGCTGCTGGCATCGGCCGCAGCGAGATGGCGTCTATCTGGGCACTCGGTAAACTCTGGCTACGCGTTCCCGAGAGCCTGAAGATCATAGTTCACGGAAAGCTCTGCCCTGGCGTAACAGCCAAAGACTTAGCGCTTCATGTCATTGGGGAGTTGGGCTCCGACGGTGGGCTGTATATGTCGGTTGAGTGGCATGGGGAGGCCATCGAGGCATTAGACCTCAGCCAGCGTGCGGTACTGACGAATATTACCGCTGAGATGGGTGCAAAGAACAGCTACATCGCACCCGACCAAAAAACCTTTGACTATCTTGAAGGCCGTGCCAAACGTTCATACAAACCTATCTATCCCGATCTAGATGCAACTTATGCCAGGGTAGTTGAATACGACGCATCAATGCTCGAGCCCATGGTTGCCTGTCCCCATACCGTTGACAATGTGAAGCCCCTTTCAGAAGTAGCAGGATTGCATGTCGACCAGGCCTTTCTGGGCACATGTACTAATGGACGCCTTGACGACCTGGCAGCTGCGGCCAGTATCCTTAAGGAAAGGCTCGTCGCCCCAGGGACACGTATGATCGTGATCCCGGCGTCTTCACAGGTATACCGGGATGCGTTGAGGGCAGGCTACATCGACACCTTTGTAGCTGCCGGCGCAATGGTTCAAAGCCCCGGCTGCGGGCCGTGCATGGGAAATCATATGGGCGTTCCAGCGGTTGGTGAGGTAGTCATCAGCAGTGCTAATCGTAACTTTCAGGGGCGAATGGGGACCAGGGAGAGTGAGATCTACCTGGCAAGCCCGGAGGTAGTTGCGGCCTCGGCAGTCGCAGGAGCCATCACGGACCCAGAGTATCTACAGGAGAAGGCATGATGGACCTTATTCGTGGTCGCGTATGGAAATACGGTGATGATGTCAATACCGATCTGATTTTTGCTGGCAAATATACATACACTATCAGGGATCCCCTAGAAATGGCACGACATGCCCTCGAGGACCTGGATCCGCGCTTCGCTAAGGAGGTGAACCGGAACGACATCATTGTGGCAGGAAAGAATTGGGGCTGCGGCTCCTCCCGTGAGCAGGCGGTTACCTGTCTCAAAGAGAACGGCCTGGGTGCGATTATTGCGAAATCCTTCGGCCGCATCCATTATCGCAACTGCCTGAATGCTGCCTTACCTGCGCTCACCTGTCCGGAGGCGGTAGATGCAATTCAGGATAAGGAAATCATTGAACTAAATCTGGCAGCCGGGGAAATCCGGTGTCAAGCTGGGAGGTTTCAGTTTCCATCATTGCCAGAAACGGTGATGGATATTTTCAATGCGGGGGGACTCATTGCCTATACTCGAAACAAATTGGCAGCAAGAGAAGCCTCTGGAAAGCGGTGACGCAAATGCGTAAGTACAGGATCGCTTTGATGCCAGGCGACGGAATCGGCGAAGAAGTGATGGAGGCAGCCGGCATGGCGTTGGATGCGCTCGATCTGGATGCCGAGTATGTTCCTGCAGATATCGGGTGGAAATTCTGGTGCGCCGAGGGTAACCCCTTACCTCGACGGACAATTGATATTTTGAAAACGTGCAGGTGTGCCCTTTTTGGTGCAACCACCTCAAAGCCCAAGGACGAGTCGGATAGAGAGCTGGCGCCAGAGTTGCGCAATAAAGGCCTTTCTTACCGCAGCCCAATTGTAACCCTCAGGCAGATGTTCGACCTCTACACGAACTTGCGTCCATGCAAAGCTTACCCGGGCAACCCACTCAATTACCGTGACAACATTGATTTGGTGATTTTCCGGGAGAATACCGAGGGACTATACAGCGGCGTAGAATTCTACCCGTTGCCAGGTGAGGTGCGCGACGTTCTTACGCAGTTTAGTCCCTCCATGGGCCGCTTTAAAAACATACCTGCCGACGAGATCGCCCTTAGCCTTCGGATAATTAGTCAGAAAGCTGCCCGGCGTATTATCCGGCAGGCGTTTGAGTACGCCAGAAAATTCGGCTATCGAACAGTAACAGTGGTTGAGAAACCCAACATTTTGCGAGAGACGAGCGGGCTCATGATCCGAGAGGCACGCGCAGTGGCGTCACAGTATAGCGAGATTGAGCTGTGGGAAACCAATATCGATGCACAGGTGATGTGGCTGCTCAAGAACCCTAATAACTACGGCGTATTAGTGACAAGCAACATGTTCGGGGACATCCTCTCGGACCTCGCAGCTCAGTTGGTCGGGGGATTGGGCTTTGCCTCAAGCGGGAACATTGGCGACTCTTTTGCCATATTTGAACCAACCCATGGATCTGCGCCAAAATATGCGGGCCAGTACAGAGTTAATCCAACCGCTATGTTACTTACCACCAAGCTGATGCTCGATTGGCTGGGCGAGGGGGATAAGGCGCGGCATCTTGAAGAGGCTATCGCTACGGTGATTATGGAGGGCAAGATTCGCACATACGACATGGGGGGGAACAACTCGACGATTGACATGGCAAAGGCAATAACTGAAAGGCTATAAGGATAAGCACAGAGGGTTTTTCGTACGTGATAAGAGGGCATTTGTCGTGACATCCATGAGCCGAGAAATGGCGGAATTTGCTCATGGTTTGCAATTCAAGGATATCCCCCAAGAGGCAGTGCATGCAGCCAAGCGTTCCATGGTCGATAGCATGGGCTGCGCGTTGGCGGCAACGGGAAATGAAGACATGCAAGCTATGTATCGGTTTATTGAGAAGCTGGGCGGCACACCAGAAGCCACGGTAATCGGAAAAGATCTGCGCACCAATGCTCCAAATGCAGCCTTGATCAACGGCCTCCTCATTCGGGCGCTCGATTATAACGACAGTTACTGGCAACAAGACCCGAGCCATCCATCTGACCTTATCGGCACTGCCCTGGCAGCAGCTGAGGCCAACGGAAAGGGTGGTCGTGATGCGCTGGTAGCCATCATACTCGGCTATGAGCTCGAGCTGCGCTGGTGTCATGCTGCCCGACCTGGTATCCGCGAGGTCGGCTGGCACCATGCGTCCTTGACGCAATTTGTCAGTCCTCTAGTTGCAGGAAAGCTATATGGCCTCGACATCGACCAGTTAGTCGCCGCTGTCGGCATTAGCGGTAGTAGCCATTTCACGCTGGGTGGCGTTGTCGCTGGTCATCTGACAAATATGAAAAACACGGCAGACCCCATGGCTGCCCAGGCAGGTATCTGCGCAGCCCTGATGGCCCGGGAAGGATACACCGGTCCCGTGGGGGTAATCGAGGGCAAGGAGGGTTTGATCGAAGTACTGAACAATGTCCGTTGGAACACCGACGAATTGCTACGCGGACTTGGCAAAGAGTTCTTGATCACTCGATGCAGCCACAAACCCTTCCCCACTATGAAACTCACCCATGAGCCCATAACTGCTGCGTTAAGGGTTTGTAGCGATCATGCAATTGTTCCAGATGAGGTAAAAGAGATATTGGTCGAAACCACTAGCAGGGCTGTTGACATCCTTGCTGACCCCGGAAAATACGCTCCCGATACCAAAGAGACAGCTGACCACAGTCTTCCCTATGTGATAGCAGCTGCTGTTATGGATGGTACGGTTTTGCCAACTTCCTTCAGCGTCCGAAGGCTGCACGATGTACGGCTCAGAGACCTGACGAGGAGGGTTAAGGTCGTGGCCAATCCTGAAATCGACGCACTCTTCCCGAAGGTAAAACGCGCCAGAGTGACTATTACTACGGTAACGAACCAACAATACACTGCTCAAACCGACGTGGCCAAGGGAGATCCCGAAGACCCCCTGACGGACGACGAGATCGTCGCCAAATTCCAGGCCAATGCAGAGGAGTATATCAGCGAACAGCGCATTGACGAAATCATTCAAGCGACCTGGCGCTTTGAGTCTTTGGAAAGTGTTTCTGATTTCATGGCTCTTTTTGTAAAACCCAGCTCAAACTGCGCGACTAGATAGAACGGAGGGAGAATGTGAGACCACTCCCAGTAAGATTGAGTGCAAAAATAATGGACTTATTGCTGGATGAGACAGAATGCCCTGTCGCACGGATGCGTCTATTTTCCGAGGGGATAAGCGAGAATGCCAGGCTTTCTATTCCTGAAGGTGTCATCAGCGATAGGGGATGTATAGCGTGCGGGAATTGTGTTGATGCATGCCCAGTTGTCAAGGAGGAATACGGCTTTGTATTTCTGCAAAACCAACGCACATCCATGTCGCTGGAGAATATGGTTGGCCAGGAGTGCAGGCGGTGCTACAAGTGTGTACTGGCATGCCCCCAGGTGAGCAAAACCATAAAGGAATACGTAGCGGCGTTCAGGCGCGGAGAAAGGGTTGTTCACCTGCTTACAGCGGCTATCATAGCCTCCTTGGCCCTGAGCGGGATAACACTGCTGCACTATTCCGATTTTCTTCCAGCAGAGGAGGTCAACATTATTCGCTGGGGGCATCGAATATTGGGCGTGCTCCTCCTTCTCATGCCTGTCCTCTACTTCGTATTGGACAAAAGACATCTCTTTCGCTTCTTACGCCAGGTTTCTCAATGGGACAAAACGGATTGGGATTGGCTAAAAGCACTAACCAGGCATATAGGAAACAGCCACAGATACCCCATGCCTCCCAGAGTACAGTTTAATCCAGGCCAAAAGGCATGGTATCTCTACATTATCTCCGTAATGCTGCCAGTGCTGGCTATAACCGGCATTATACAGTGGCTCGGGTTAGATTATGGATGCATCAATACATCACTTGTCTCCGTGGCAATGCTGATTCACATGGCCGTTGCCCTTACTACGGACTCACTGCTTTTCGTTCACATATATCTTAAGTACTTGCGTAACTGGGCTATTCTGTCCTTTGATGTGATCAGAGCCTTTACTAAAAAGAGACATCTGGTCTATCCTTTGCTTTACGATTCAAGAACAACGTTTCGGAATCATTGATGTTTTGACGGCTTGAGCACAGTAGCCATCCTCGTTGACCTCTCCACCCCTGTGTTCTCGTTTGGCTATGAATTGGTTAACAAATCTAGAGCCGGCGTCAAGGATTTCCAACTGGTTAAAACTCTTCGGAATCGAATTAACAAACAATGACTGCAGTGAAAATCAATTTAGGAGGTGAAATTGAGGATTCAAGTCACCCTGACCGTGCATGAAGCGAAGAGGATGATTGCTAAGGGAGTTGCAAGGCTTCCCTCCGTTGAAGCCGCGCTGAAATCGGGAAAGGTCTTCCTCAAGGGAGGAACAACAGTCTCTGCTGTCTGCGAAGAACTTGTAGGAAAACCGCTACGCATCTCCGGTAGGGTTACTCCTCAAGGGACCAAGGTATCTCAGGTCTCGGCTAGCGAGTTTCATTGCGCCTTGATTGAGGGAGGGACCTTGATCTCTGTGGATGATCTATTAGCGCAAACGATTGAAGGGCTCGAAACTGAGGATGTTGCCATAATTGGCGCGAACGCAATTGACGTATACGGAAATGCGGCCCTCATGTATGGAGCTCCCATGGGAGGTGAACCCGGCAAGATTATTTCAGGACTTTTGGCAGAGATATGCGATATTATTGTTGTTGCCGGCTTGGAGAAATTGGTTCGCGGATCGCTCACGGATATCATTCGGCAATCGGGAAGGAAAAGCATTGACGTGTCCATGGGTATGGCTGTTGGTTTAACCCCTGTTGCGGGCAGAATTATCACCGAACAAGACGCCATTCCGCTCCTCGCAGATGTAACATGCACGGTCATCGGTAAGGGCGGCGTTTTTGGAGCCGAAGGAGCCACAACGATGGTTGTTGAGGGAGAGCAAGAAGATGTCGAGAAGGTATTTCAAATCATCTCCTCTGTCAAAGGTGCGGGCGTAAGTGGGGATCCAGAGTCCTTTACCGAATGCGTCGCTCCACACGAAAAATGCAAACTTCATCGGGCTTGCATCTACAAGAGGGCGAAGAATCACGGGGAATAGGCTGTCTCCTTGGTTATGCGATCATTTCGCGACTAGGTATCCGGTCAACCAGGAGAAAAGGGGTTAGGGGTATTACCGTTAACGTGAAGGAGGATAGGATATGATCTTCAATGGTAGAGATGATTATATCACCGATTTCACTGCCGACTTCGAACTGGAACCAAGGTCAACGGCTCTCATTGTGGTGGATATGCAATACGCCACGGCGAGCAGAAAAAGGGGGCTGGGCAGGTTACTTGGGGAACAGGGAAAGGATGACTTGATCAAATACCGATACGACCGCATCGAAGGTGTTGTTGTTCCTACCGTCCAGCGATTGCTCGCATTCTTTCGAAAATACCTCCTCTCTGTCGTTTACCTGACCATGGGATCACGTTCACCGGATTACAGCGATGCACTGCCCCATGTAAAGATGCTGCTTCAATCGTGCAACAACAGGCTGGGAACTCCGGAAAACAATATCCTAGAAGAAATCAAGCCAGACCCGCGAGAAATGGTTGTGAACAAAACAACCATAGGCGCCCTCAATTCAACGAATCTGGATTCCATCCTCTGGGCAAGAGGTCTGAGGTATCTGCTCTTCACAGGTGTCTCGACCAACATGTGCGTGGAAAGCACGGCTCGTGAGGCGGCAGACAGGGGATTTCATTGTATATTAATACATGACGGCTGCGGAGCCTCTAAGCCTGAGTATCATGAGGCAACCCTCGTGACATTCCAAAGGCTATTTGGGAAAGTACGGGGCTCGGAAGACGTAATGGAAGAGCTCAGATCAAAACTTGACGGAACTTCTCAGGGAGTCCAAGGATGAAATCAGATCTATGGGTGCGTGGTGGTCAGGTCGTAGTGCCCGGGCATGGCGTATGTGCCATGGATATAGTCATTCATCAGGGGAAAGTACTCGGCGTTTTGGAGCCAGGCCAGCGTGTGGAGGCCAGCCGGGTTCTGGACGTCTCCGAAAAAATAGTGCTCCCTGGCGTGATAGACGCCCATACGCATATCACCATAGGCCTTGGGGAGGCTGGCTATGAGACCGAAACGCGGAGTGCAAGCTTGGGAGGGGTCACCAGTGTATTGTCGTACGTCCTAAACTCAGGAGACTTGACCCAGACTCTGGAACGGGAGATTGCAGCGGGACGAAAGCGTGCATGTTCTGACTTTGGGCTGCATCCATGCATTACGACCGATCCGCAGATCGAAGCGCTGGCCCAAGTAGTAGACCGTTTCCACGTGCCCTCGTTCAAGTTCTTTATGGTTTACCGAGGTCAGGAAGGCGCTCACCTGGGAATCCCGGGTAATGATGATGGATTCCTTCTAAAGCTCCTGCGTGCTGCGGCCACTTCACCGGGTGTAATCCCATGCGTTCACGCAGAGAACGTCGAATTGTTCTGGATGCTGCGGCCAGAAGTAGAACAAAATGGAGACGGCAGCCTGAGAGATTGGGACAGATCTCGGCCTGACTACGTAGAGGCCGATGCCACCCAGCGGGCCTTGTATCTGGCAGAGAAGGTCGATTCACCTCTGTACGTGGTCCACGTGACATGTCGCGAGGCGTTGGACATGGTACGGAGAGCAAAGGCGCGTCGGCCGGCCAAAGTCTTTGTGGAGACTTGCGTTCACTATTTAACCCTAACCTGTGAAACAGCTCCCTCTCCAGCAGGAAAAATCAATCCACCCTTGAGACATCCCCACGATGTGGAAAGCTTGTGGGAGGGTGTCGCTGATGGCACAATAGATGTTATCGCCTCTGACCATGTGCCCCGACACTTCACCGCAAAAGAGGGAGATATTTGGAAGGCGGCGTCCGGATTCCCAGGCCTGGCAACCTTGGTGCCTATCCTGTTGACCGAAGGGATAAAGCGAGGGCTACCCTTGGAACTACTCGTGGACAAGGTAACTACTGCTCCAGCTGCCATTTTCGGTTTGGCTCCGTCTAAGGGCTCCCTCTTGCCCGGATCCGATGGGGATCTGACCGTAGTTGATCCTGCAACCTCAGTCAAGGTTGCAGCAACGGAGCTGGCTTCCGCTGCAGAATACAGCCCTTATGAGGGGAGGGCCGTTCAATATGTACCGACACACACGGTATTGCGGGGGCATGTGGTTGTTGAGGAACGAAAGTTTGTCGGAAGCCCAGGTTTCGGAACGTATATTCCGAGAAACCGATATGAGAATGCAAACGCCATCTGAGATCCAGAGCCCCTTCTGGATACCATTCATAAGATCGTACAATACCTCGGCGCTACACATCTGAGTCAGAACTACGAGGAGGGCAAAGATGAGAAAACGGGAAAGGATTATGCTTATTGGAATCGGAGAGCTCGGTGGAATTGTCCTAGAATACCTATGCAGAGTTCCTGGAATTTGTGACATCGTTACGGCCGACGCAAACGAAGATTGGGGATTTAGGAAAACAAACAGCGCTATCCTTGGTGCATCCTATATGGGCCTATATCCCACTATCACATTCTATCACCTTGACCTGCTCAATGTGGAGAAGACCGCGGAAATGCTTGATGAAATCAATCCCGCAATTATCTATAACGGAACCACGCTTCAGTCGTGGTGGGTGGTAAATGAACTTCCGCCAGAGGTAAATGCCAAATTGTATAAACATAGGTGCGGCCTTGGGCCGTGGGTATCAATGCATCTGGCCCTGACTGCCAAGCTTATGTCGGCGGTCAAACTGTCAGGTATCAAAACCAATGTTGTCAATTCCTCATTCCCTGACGCGACCAATCCTAGCTTAGCCAAGATCGGCCTGGCTCCAAGCGTCGGTATTGGAAACATGGACTTGATTGTTCCGTATATCAAGAAGGCAACATCAGAACAGCTACACGTCCCCATGAGAAATGTGGATGTTGAAATGATTGCACATCACTACCATTGCTATCACTGGTGTCGGACGGGAACAGGATATGAGGCCCCCCACTATCTAAAGGTGTACGTGGGAAAGGACGACGTTACGCAAGAACTCGGTGATATGAAGCACTTCATTGCCGAGCTTCCCAAGCATGCCATGAGACCTGCCGGACGACATGGTCAATTCGTGGTAGCAGCCTCATCGTTGAAAAACATTCTGGCCATTTTTAATGATACCGGTGAGCTTACGCACGCACCGGGACCACAGGGACTGGAAGGTGGGTATCCGGTGAGATTGAGTAGGCGCGGTGCTGAGGTCACTCCGCCGAAAGGCATGACCGTAAAACAGGCCAGGGCTATTATGGTGGAAGCGCAACAATACGACGGAATTCAGGAAATCGCAGACAATGGGGATATTGTTCTCACTGAAGAAGCTTATACAACCTTCAAAGAACTGCTTAACGTCGATTGCAAAAGCATAACCATCGAAGGCTCCTATGACCAGGCTATGGAGCTAAAAGCAAAATTCAGGGAATTTGCCATAAGGAATGGCGTACAAATACCGACCTAAATACGGAGCAATGTACGGGATAGCCTTAGAGGGGAAATTGAATGAGGAGGATTGGATATGGGCAGAAAAATAAAGGTCGCGGCCCTTCAGCTGTCAGGACCGGTGAAGGTGGAACCAGACACAGCTCAAAAGGATAAAGCTGCGGTCGTTGACCGGCTCTTGAAGCTTATCAGAGATGCCGCTCAGCAGGAGGTAAATATAGCCTGCACAACCGAACTCTGCTTAACGCCCTTTTTCTGCAGAAAGTTGATTCGCAACAACGATTATCTCTTCGATGACTTACCGTCTCCACTAATCGAGCCCCTCACTGAGGAGGCAAGAAAAAGTAATATGGCTCTGATCCTGGCCTTCGCTGAACGGGATGGCATTAAACGATATAATTCTGCCCTCGTTTTCGATAGCGACGGAACTGTTCTGGGCAAATATCGCAAAGTGCACATTCCAGCTTATTTTCCGAGCAACCTTCCAGGCGGAACAGGAAGCTATGAAAGGTTGTATTTCACTCCTGGTGATCTGGGATTCCCCACCTTTGATCTGAAGGGGTTGCGTGCTCGAATAGGTGTCCAAATCTGCTATGACCGAATGTTTCCTGAAGGCTATCGAATTCTCGGGATCAAGGGAACAGACATTGTGTTTAATCCTACAAACTATGCCACTTATGGACAGCCCTACCGCATCAAGGTGTGGGGAAGACTAGTGCAAACTCGCGCATATGAGAATGGATTTTACGTATGCATCCCAAATAAGGCAGGAACGGAGGAAGATAGGGAAAACACGGGACGCTCTATGGTTATCCACCCACTCGGGGGTGAAATTTTGGTGAGTGGTTCCCCCGATAAGGAGGAGGTTGTTGCTGCAGAAATTGATCTGGATGAGGTCTTGGAGGCAAGAAAGAGAATTCCCTATTGGAGGGACAGGCGGCCGAGTCAATACGCAGAATTGGTCAGGTAATCAAGATTCAGAGAGCCTGATAAGCTCAATGTTGCTCACTCCCCTTGCATAAGGCGGTGAGTTCACGAACGTCGGGGAGGGCCTCAATCTGCCATAACTTGTCGAGCACACTCTGAGCTGTATCAGGGCCTAGTGGGATGGAGGCCAATTTCAGGAACTTCTCCCCCAGTGCATCGTTGCTCAGAGGTTGCATATCCGGCTCGCCCAAGGGAAGCCGTGCTGTCCCCTCCAGTGTCCTGCCATCATGCAAGTGTACCCGAACCCTGGCAGGTCGTTCCGCTGGCGTCAGGGCGTCCAGTTCCGGATCATCCCGTACCGTCACCTTTGCTGCCAAATCCCTTACCCTCGGATCCTGCAGGGCTGACTCGCCATAAGCAGGAACTCCAGTCTCATGGAGGACCAGGCAAGATGCCAGCGCGTGCGGTATTGAGAATCTGGCTGCTAGTGGATTCCGCGGTGAGACATCGTTCATAGTGGCCGCCATGACAAAGGTGGATACGTCAATCCGTTTAACCTCTTCTGGATCAATATCCTGCTCCTTCGTAACCGACGTCAGGGCATCGAGCGCTGGATGGATACAGCGCGCGCAGGCATGGAGCTTATGATACCCCCGCGTGACTTCCCATCGCCGACCGATATCACCTAGTGCCCTTTCCATATCGAAAAATTCCCCGGCAATGCTACCGAAAACCGTACCAATCCCATCTCGCTCTCCGGTGAAACCATCACCCACCAGATCAGCCGCGAACACACCCATGGCGGCACCAAAGCCCGCATAGACATTGCGAATGGTGGCACCTTCGTACGCTGCTATACACGACGTGCCTAAGTTCAGGGAAGTCGAGACGTTAATGGTCTGTCGCAAATCGACCGGTGTATAACCCATGAGCAGGCCTGCAGTCGTGGCTGCTCCCACCGTAGGCCAAGAGCCATGAGGATCCATTCCAGGTCGTAAGGTAGTTCCCAGGCCGACCCGGGCCGCGACCTCATATCCTGCTATGATTGCTTCCAAAAGGGAGCTGCCCGACGTGCCCTCCCGCTCTGCCACTGCCAGCCCACCCGAAACCGCATAGATAGCCGGATGCCCACCCACAAAGCGGTTTCCCGGGTCGAATTCGTGCCACACCCCGGCAGTGGCGTTGGCGAGTGCCGTCCACATGGCATCAGCACGATAAACGCTTCCCAGGATGGTGCTACACGGAGCCACCGAGGCTGTGGCCATCTGTTCTGCTAATCCCCGAACCTGGGGTTCAGCCATTCCTCCCAAGATAACGGCAATAGTATCCACGAGTGCCCGCCGGCCTTCGTGAACCACCGATGAGGGTAGACGCTCCAAGGAAATAGAGGTAGCCAGCTCCCCGAGGGTATCGATGAAATCGGTCTCACGTGCTTCTCTCGCAATCACCCCTTCATCCTCCCGGCACTAAAAGTCTCGTCAGCGCACGAATGTCTGACAGCTCATGGAGTTCTCTCACCACGTCAACCACAGCCAACGCCTTTTCGGGACCAATCACGGGGCCCGCAAGGGACCGGAACTTCTCCTCCACCTTTTCCACGGGCCACGGTGCGTCGGGACCCCCAGCACTGCGCTCTACTTCCCAGGAGAAAATACTATCTTTCCTGGTGCGCACGCTGACGCTCGCGGGCCGTTTTGCTGGTGTCATGGATGTATACCCCGGATCCTCCCTTACCCTCACCCGTGCGGCAACGGCTCTGACCTCGGTATCCGCAAGTGCTTCCTCCTTAAACTCCTGCGGCCCAGCCGACTTCCGCACTAACATACAGGCCACCGCCCATGGGATAGAAAATTTGGCTCCCAGGCCTGTCCTCGGCGATGCATCGTCCAGGGTTGCAGCCCAATCAAATGTCCGGACTTCCACCGTATCGATCTCCTCCGGAGGAATGTGATATCGACGGACCAGCGCTTCCGCCGCCTCGACAGCGGGATGAGCAAACCTGCACGTGGGATAAGGCTTGATAAAGCCTTGGGTGATCTCGAACCGCTGGCCCAAGTCTTCCGTTATCCGTGCCGGATCTAACCAAGGGGAAAGGACCCCTCCATATATGGAACCAATGCCATTGCTCTCAGGCGTAAACCCAGCTGCTGCCAGTTGCGTCGCTAAAATACCAGCTGCTGCACCGACTCCAGCGTAAGTATTGCGCACCGTGCAGCCTTGATAGGCATTCTCAAAGGATGGCATCAGGGAAAGATGGGCAGCAAGCCCGATCGTCGATTCCATTCGCTCTCTGTTAAAGCCCTTTAGCCGTGCGGCTGCCACAGCGGCCCCCACATTGTGATGGGTGCCGTGGGGATGAATCTGCCCCCTGACCCGGCTGGCCATGCCGATGCGTGAGCCGGCCTCATACCCTACCACCAAGGCCACTAAAACCTCAGCACCTGAGACTGCCATAGCTTCACCAACCGCTAATGTGGCCGGAACTACGTGAACTGGGGGATGCGCGGCAGGTAAAAGCGGTTTTCCCGGCGGCGGCCTATGTCCGGAATCGTAGTCTAGCCATGTACCCGCAGTGCCGTTTGCCAAGGCCGCATTTACCGGACTAGTCAAGAGCGTATGCCCAATGATAGTGCTTGGTCCACCGTTCTGCCGCCCTAGTCGGCGCGCCAGTGCAGAGGCCTCCAGCTCTCTGGAGCCGCCTAGAATGACCCCAATCGTATCGAGCAAAACCACCCGTGCATGATAGGCAACCTCTGCAGGTAGGTCTGCAATCCGAGTCCTCACTGCGTAATCCGCTAAGAGTGAAATAGCAGCTCCTTCGACTCCCTGGACCTTCGGGCCCCTATTTTCACCCTTTACTACCAAATCATAACCAGGCATCTCATGTTGCTCTATTCGGTTCGTTGTCGGTTTACCGCGACGCTAACATGGGCTTTGAGCATGAGATGGGAAAGGGGTACATTAGGATAGAGAGGCATCGGGATATGGCCTGGACTCACCGACGCATTCGACTGGTCATTGTGTTTATATTATCCACTTTTTCCAAATTCAGCGCGTCCGCATAAATCGCTTCCGCTGTGTCCCGTTTCCAAACCCGCTCAGCCAGTTCATAGTATTTATCACGGAGCTCCTCAGGTCCATACGGGTCCTCCGAGTCGCCCTTATTCGTCAAGGTTTGAGCCTCCAGAGCCCTCCCATCGGTAAGCATGACTTTAACCTTCGATGGCCTGTGATCGGGCATCATAGCAGTCAGCTTCGGGTCCTCGGTTACGGTCACCCTTTGGGCCAGTTTCCTGATAGCAGGGTTTTGAATGGCCTGCGGCCTAAAGCTCTCGACTCCCGTAGACCCATTAACAATATAGGTGGCCACCGCAAAAGGTATGGAAAACTTGCCTGCCAGCGTATTTTGCGGATTTGGATCACTCAACTGTGCTGCTAAGGAATATGTCTCCACCTCTACTTTGGCCACCTCATCTGGCTTTATTGTCCCCCCTGGCGCCTTGGCGATGATCTCTCCAAGGGCATCCAGCGTGGCATGGTTATACCGGCAACAGGCATGTCGCTTGAAATAGTTACGTGCAATCTCAAACCTGTTACCCAAATCCTTGATCATCTCGTCCGGCACAAAGGTATCGGACACAACAGCGCCAAATACAGTTTGAAGTCCATCCGCCTCACCGGTGAAGCCCGATTGAACCAGCTCATGAGCCAGAATACCCATGTATCCACTGACGCCAGCATAGACGTTCCGAACGAGGCCGCCTTCCAGCATAGTGCGGCGGCTCGTGGCCAGTCCCAGGGATGAGCTCACGTTGATAATCTCACGCATTGTTCCTTCTTCGTAACCCATAAGTTTACCCACAGCAACCGCCGCTCCCACCGTACCCCAGGTACCATGAGGATGCATGGACATCCGGATCTTGCTGGCAATGCCGATACGCGCAGCGATCTCATAACCCAATACTACTGCGGTTAGAACCTCTCGACCGGAAAGGTTCATTTCTTCTGCAACGGCCAAAGCAGCAGGGATGACATGAATGCCCGGATGACCCCGCGCAAACTGATTGCCCTCATCCAATTCCAGGAACGTTCCAGCCGTCCCGTTTATCAAAGCTGCCTTTAATGGCTCTGTCTGAATGCCAGCCCCGATGAGGGTCGCCACCTGCTTGCCTCCGGGGGCAACAACTCGCTTGGTGAACGCCTTAACCTCCTCTTCCTGAGCGCCAGCTGCTATGGACGCTAGGCTATCCGCCATAACCTCTCCAGCCCGCTCGATAACTTCTGATGGGAGATCATGAAATTGAGATCGACTAACAAATGCAGAGATTTCGCTAAGATAATCGGACATCGTATTCTTCCTCCTTCCTCGGGCGCATCCAATAATTCATATACCTTCCAGCGCAGATTGCCCCGCAGCATCTCCAGCAATCTTGCCTAAAACCAGAGCAGCCAATAGGCCGTTGGCTGATAGATACCCGTAAGGACCGGCCCTCCCCGAGAAGCCTGCAGCTGTTCCACCACCAGCGTAAAGGTTGGGAATAGACCTACCATCGGTGCGGATTACCTGGGCTGATTTGTCTACTTTGAGCCCGCCCTGAGTATGGAACAAGGCTCCCGTAACCTTCGCACCGTAAAGTGGCGGCTCAAGCGGCTTTCCAAAATCTTTCCGGCCCAAAGGATCGAGGGTTTCGCCCCTTGCGGCAGCTTGAAACTCCTCATACGTGCGCGCCATTTCTAGCGGCGGCAGGCGAAATGATACGGCCAATTCTTCAATGCTCGAGAATTTTCTTAGTGCGCCCGTTTTGACGCACTGCTGGAAATCCTCGTAATCGACCACCGTCTCGTAGATACGCTGGTCAAAAATGTCTATTGCTACCCCTTCTTCTTGTGCCAATACATCCAGGGCATGTTCGGAATAGCCATGGTATTCATTTACGAATCGCTTGCCTTGAAGGTTCACCTGGTAACCACCGAGACTAATGACAGCCCAGGTAAGAAGCGTGCCATGAGGATGGGCTACCGATCCATGGGCCTGGTACGCGCCCATGCACTCCAGTTGCGCCCCCATTGCTTCACCCCAGAGAATCCCTTCGCCAGTATTACCCTCATGACCAAAATAATAAGCCTCACTCATCTCGGGGATATATTTGTTAAGCATTTCGCGGTTTGCCCCGAACCCGTTCAATGCCAGGATTACCTTCTTGGCACGGGCCAGGTTTTTGCCAATCCCCTCAATTTCCACCTCAGCTCCCACAACCGCTCCATCCGAGCGAGCGCCGACAAGTCTCTTCACCGGCGCGTTATAGGCGATATCAATATTCTCATAACGCGCAGCTGCCTGAAGTAGATCGTTTACGAGGTGAGCCCCCTTCCTGGAATGATTGGCGTGGATACGGTGGCGCGAATGCCCAGGGTACAGGAACTCCGTTACCAGCTCAAAGTGTATTCCCACATTAGCCATCAACCAATGGACCAATTGGGTAGATTCACGCGCCACATGGAGGGTAAGCTCCGGATCACTCTCATAACCATTATATTTCAGGATATCCTCAGCCATCAACTCTGGGGAATCATCGATTCTCGCCTCCTTCTGCAGCCGCGTTCCCGCTGCTGGCACCATCGCCTGACTGAGGGATGTGTTACCACCAGGATTCTTGTCCTTTTCCACCAAAAACACCTGGGCTCCTTTCTCAGCTGCAACTAGTGCCGCAACCAGTCCGCATCCTCCTCCACCAACTATAAAAACATCAACCTCAACATCCCACGGCACATTTCCTGCGTCATCAACCCACAAGATCAGATCTTCTGTAGATTTTTTCTCTTGACTCATTGTATCTAGTCAGCCCCTTTCCCTCGTGCCCTCTCACCGCTTCAATCTGTTACTCAGCCCCAATTAGATGGCAATGGGAATATCTGCCTAACCTTTGTAAAACGGAGATCCAAAGTCACAAGATTCCCGGTTCATACTAGAGCAGTCTGAGAAGCTCCCCGAGTGAACGATGCTCCAAATTCATAATTATGTCACCCAGTTCTTTGGCATCCTTCTCGGAGATCAGGAGCGAAACGTTCTTGTAAAATTTATCATAGATATCCTGCCAACTCGCAGGGTTCTCCGGTTCACCTTTGGCTAATTCCACCTCAGAAGACCACATGTTAGTTCTCGCATCGGTTATGGTCACCGTGGCTCCCCTCTTTTCAGGATAGTATTTCTCCCACTTTCTCCCTATCGATAGGTGCACCTTGCCGGCCAGAGCTTGAATGATTTCGTCTCTGACATTCTCTTCCGTATACTTGTCAGCCCCTGCGTCTTGCTTGATCAAAGCCAGGGCAACAGAGAACGGAATACTGAATCGACCTGCTGATGGCGTAGTCGCATTGGTTATACCGGCAAGCCTAACGGCAGCCGGATAGGTCTCGATGGCAATATTCTGTATCTCCGCGATGTCAATGCGACTCTCGCTCAACGCGTCTAAGGCAGCATCCATTGAAGCATGGGCATGACGGCATGCAGCGTGGAGTTTAAGATAAACGTTGAGGATTTCAAATTCCCGCCCCAAATTACGAGTCAAAAGAGCGGTGTCCACTTCGTCTGCTACTGCTTTTAGATACCCGTCCTCCCCCTCAAAGATATGGAACGGGCCTTTGGCTCCTTTTTCGGCAAGGACGGATGACAGAAGGCCCGACACGGCCGCCTTGGCAGGGTTGATGGGTTTCACCATAGCACCTTCAACCTCATGGTTGACTTGTATGAGCCCGGATTGCTGTAGACCTGCTATGCCAAAGGCATCAACGGTTTTCTGGTGGTTCAGACCCATGATCTTTGCTGCCGCAGCTGCGGCTCCGAAGGGACCAGTTATGCCGGTGATATGAAAACCTCTATTCAAACTGGACGGAGTAATCGCCATGCCGATCCGTATCATGACCTCATACCCGACCACGATTCCGGCAATCAGTTTCTTGGTGTTTGCCCCTGACAGCTCCGCCGCAGCAATAGCAGCTGGTATGACAACAGTGCCAGGGTGAAGTGCAGCAAATCGATGTCCGTCGTCCATATCCAATGCATGAGCACACGCCGCATTCGCCAAAGCGGCATTGATTGCCGGAAATTTCCTTTTTGTCTGGATTATAGTTGCTTCAGGGATACCCTCAAGGCTAGCCATATAATCGACTACCATACGAGGGAATTCCATTAATTTGTAGCCGGCCAAAGATACGCCGACCAAATCCAGAATCAACTTCTTGGTTTGCTGAATAACCTCTGGTTCTAAAGCATCGTAGTGAGCACTGACTACGAAATCTGCATATAATGAAGAAAGTGCTTTCGTATTACCGTTCACTAGTCACTACCTTCTCTCTTGGCTTTTTCCCTTTGCTCTATCGCCTCAGCCAACCGCAAAATCCCCTCGGCTCTCTTAAAAGAACCAAAATCAATCATTTTCCCACCGATAGTGGTAGCGCCAAGTCCTTTTGTTCTAGCATCAGCATAGGCTTCCACAACCTGGTTTGCAAAATCTATTTCTTCCTTAGCTGGAGAGAAGACCTCATTGACCGTAGCCACATGGCGGGGATGGGTGAGCTGCTTGCCTGAAAATCCCAAAAGTCTCACTTTCTCTGTTTCCTCTCTGAGTCCCTCGAGGTCTATGACGAGGCCGAAGAAGGGAGTGTCAATGGCCTGTATGCCTGCGGCTCTGGCTGTTACAGCTATGCTGGATCGAGCAAAAAGCACCATGGGGAAGTATTCCTCGGGAGTCAATTTGGTCACCCCCATGCCGGCTCCCATTTCTCGAGAGAAGTCACCAGCACCGAACCCGACAGCAATAAGCCGTTGGCTGGCTGCAATAATGTCCTGGAGGTTCAGAATTCCTTTTGGCGTTTCAAGAAGTGCGACCAGGGTTATGCTCTTCGCATCAATGTCTTTCTTCTGCTCCTCATCCCCTATCAGCCTGTCTACAGCGAGCATGTCCTCTTTTGACTCGGTTTTGGCAAGCATAATGCCATCAAGCCCCTGAACCACAACATAGCCGATATCAGCCTCTGTAAGATCTGTTTCAAGAGAATTGACCCTCACGAAAACGTCAAGTCCATGCTCCTTTAACATAGGAATAGAATCTCTGGCAAAAATTCTGCCCGTCTCCTTTTCGGGCATAGGGCAGCCGTCTTCTAGGTCCAGAATAACGGCATCCGCACCTTCAGATGTAGCATTGACAATCATTCTCCAGCTGTTTGCCGGTACATAGAGCATGGACCGCAGTACTCGGCTCATGAAATCCCCTCGGAGTTAAATCAATATCTACTGACTACTTGGTAAAAACCTTCTGGCAAACAGGCCCAATATCTTCAGGTCTGTCGACAACGTAAGCGCCCACTTCTTTCAAGGCCTCGATTTTTGCTTCTGCAGTTCCTTTTCCGCCCTCTACGATTGCGCTGGCATGAGAAAACCGTAATCCTGAAGGAAGACCTTTGCCTGCGATGTAGGCTACCAGAGGCTTTGTATAGCCTCCGGCTTTAATCACCTCTGTAGCCTCCTCTTCCATAACGCTTCCGATTTCCCCGAAATATACGACCCCATCCGTCTGGTCATCTTCTTGAAACAGAGGAAGTAGTTCCGGCAATGTTGTCCCTAAAACCGGCTCTGAACCCAAATGAACCGCGGTGCTAATCCCAAAACCAGCACTGCACACAGCCCAACTCAGGGTAGAAGTTTGACCGCCACTGCGCGATATCACGCCTATGCGGCCAGGTCTAAAGGCAATTCTCGGGAGATCTGAAGAACCGATAAAGCCGCCCAGTCCGCCTAAAGAGGCTTTGCCAGGGCTTACTACTCCTGCTGAACCCGGGCCGATCAATCGTATTCCGTGTTTTTTGGCGTGGGCGATAACTTCAAGGGAATCATGCAGAGGAACCCTTTCTACCCGCATCAGAACTATTTTTATCTCTCCCTCAAAGGCCTCTATCACTGCTCCCTTTGCCTCCGGACCTGGTACAACCGTGACAGCTGCATGGACTGGCCCAACTGCCTCTAATGCTTCTCTAACGGTATCGTATACCGCCACACCCCAAACCGATTGACCGCCACGACCAGGCGTAACTCCAGCAACTACCTTGGAACCAACCTCCATCATCCGTCTGGCTACGCCTTGCCCAAACCTTCCAGTAATACCCTGGATTAGCATTCTGGTATTCTCATTAATCAAAACTGACATTACGCCTATCTCCTAACGACAGCTTAGTTCTGCTAATCCAAAGGTATTTCAATAGTGATGCAGCCAGAACCATACCGCTGGCAGTTGTACTCACAGCTAATACACTCATTATCCAACCTTTTTATTTCTTCAGGATCGTTTACTGCCAGCACAGGCTTATTATCCTGAATTTTTAAGATATTTCGACCATATAATCGACATGCTTTTACACAGGCAAATTTGCACGCTGGATCTGTCGTATTTTCTACGGCGGGAATACATCGGCTGTAATCGATAGTGATCTTAGTCTTTCTTGTTTGAAACTCTAGCGTATTCGCTCCTACCATACTCCTACTCCTTTTGAGCTGTACGCCTCTCCATCTGATATGCCTTAACCAGCTCTTCCACCCTACCTGCGATGAAATCGGTATTGTAAATATAGTCTCTGCCGTATAATTCCCAACGCAGTGGCAAATCCTTGAACCCGCTTTTTATTATATCGTGCGATTCCTTTTCCTTGTTCCCTGCAAGTAACATAATCACAGGAAATCCTGGCCTTTTTTCGATCTCTTCTTTGAATGCCTTCACAAGGGCATGAGCGTGATGCCATTGCTCCTGATTGGCAAGGGTGGCCCCCATCAAAACATAGCCGTCAATGGGTTGTGACAGGATGTATTTGATCACACTATAAATTTTACTGGCTGGAGGATCTCCGCTCGTATCCGCATAGTTAGCAATCTTAAAGCCCCGAGCTACAAACGCGCTCGCGCCAAGCATAGCACCGCCACCACCAATACCGTGAAACCCAAGCCAGCCTTCGCCTTCTATTTCTGGAACCATTTGCGCAAAATACCCTGTTCCTCGATAATCGCCCTCCTCTATGTTCATCCAGGCCTTCTGTTCCAACTCAGTGGGTGGCCTGTCCATGTCACGAGGCACCTTTATGTTTAACTCGGGATGTCGAAACACGGAGTTATCATCAAGGGTAAGATGGCAATCAGCTGCAATAATACCGTTGCCCTTGCTTATGGCTAAAGGATTGACTTCAAGAGCCCTGGCGTCATATGTGGTAAAGGCCTTGTAAATATTGGAAATAACCTCTGCCAGTTTGTGAGTGAGCTCTCGAGACGGGGGCGCACCATCGAAGGATATATTCGACAGTAACTCGTTTGTCTCCTCAGACCCTACACCTCGTAAGTAGTCGACATTCAGCCGAGCGATCCTCTCAGGATTTCTTTGCGAAACCTCTTCAATAGAGGATCCTCCTTCAGTGCTCACTATGAGTACAGGCCCTTTTGCTTTATATGAATTACTTACTATGACGCCGGCATAAAGTTCGCGTTCAACCTGGAGCTGTTCTTCAACGAGCACCTTGTCCACTTTAAGGCCTTTAATCTTAGACCCAATCAGTTGCATTGCGGCTTCCTCTGCCCTCTCGGGAGTTTCGGCGAATTTGATGCCCCCTGCCTTTAAACGCCCGGCCACCCAAACTTGAGCCTTTACAACAACCGGCTTCCCTATATCTTGGGCCACATCTCTGGCCTCGTCAGCACTTTTTACACATCTTCCTTTGGGTACAGGAATGCCTATCTTCGCAAGCATCTCTTTCCCCTGGTACTCGTAAATTCTTGCCATAAGCGTCCTTTTAATCTTAACGAAACATTCCCAGCAGTCACTGGGGACTTCTAAAAGAATTAGCTTCTCCCACTCGTATCCATTAATCTCTAAATGTCATAAGCTCGGCTAATTTCCCGATGTCATCTAGTTTGTCCAGCTCGAATACGGTGTTGATAAGGCGATCCATATGTTCTTTATCCATATATCTCGAGGCCATGGTCTTGAATTTGTCGACAATTTCGTCATCTGTCATGGGATCGCGCGCATGTCCCCTGGGGTAATCCACCCGAAGGCTGTACTTCTGCCCGTTTTTTGTAACAATCTCTGATATGCCGGCAGGACGTGCTTTATCGAGACTCGGGTCTCCCTTTAAGATAACTTTGTCAATGAGGTTCCTCACTCGAGGGTCATTGTACTTTTCCGATGTAAATTGGTCGGGACCTATCTGACGATCGATAATGGCAATGGCGGTAAGGTAGTAGGAACTGTGGTCGGCGGTTTCCTTATTCCTGGGATATTTCTTAACCGGGTCACCGGTATGCTCGGCACATCTCTTACTTGTGGTAATGTGAATTGCTGCAACATCTTCTGGCTTGATATTGTGCTCCCTGACAAGTGACAATGTCGCGGTTAGATGCCCGTGGGAGGAAAAGTCAGCTATAATTGATTTTATACACGTGTCGCGGATAGCAAACTTGCCCCTAAATCCTAATAGCCTCTCAACCTCATAGTCTCCGCCCATGATAACCTCGACAAAGCCATCATGACCCTCTATCATGCTGGCTGGACCAGTAAAGCCCTTTTTGGCTAACATTGCAGCCATGATGCCGGCATAGGACATGGTGGGGAATCTGATGTTCTTGGCCATCGTATATTCCTCTGCCGGGGTATCCAGTATGCCGAACACGGCATGACAACTTCCTGAGATGCCAACGGCGCTTTCCATCTGTTCTTCAGTAAGCCCGAGGATTTTTCCAGCAACCAGCGGCATAATAAAGGCCCCCCTCGTATCACCGTTCCACCCCCTCTTCTCCATCCCCTTGCCTACCACACCTTCCAGGAAGGCCAGGGATAGGTCGTAGCCCACATTAATAGCGGTTATGATGCTCTTTCCCGGCACATGTTGCCGTTCGCCCAAGGCTAATATCGGGGGAATGACCTCGCTGGGGTGGTAGCCAGTTCTGTAAGTCTCTCCCTGGATAATAAAAGCGGTATCATTGTAGTCGAGGTAGCGAACCATGGCACCATTAGCCAGTGCAGCGTTCAGGCATGAAGTCCTGAGGCCCGTCCCAAAAACAGTTGCCTCGGCTGAATGACCGGACTCCTCGATGTAGCCCTGAATGATTCTGCTCGCCTCACTCCCGTAGCCACCTATAGCACAACCCAACGTGTCAAGCATAAGCCGCTTGGTATGGTGAATCACGTCGTTCGGCAGGTCTTCAAAGCTGAAACTTTTAACGGACTTTGCCAACTGTCCTGCTACACTCATCTTCTAGCCTCCAAATCCCCCTCCCACATGATCCTGTGGGCCCTATCAAGACGCTTTACTCCTTACGGTAAACGTCTGGATTTCTGCTTCCAGTTCGCTGCTTCCCACCCAACAAAATGCTTCGATCTCCTTCTTTTCAGCTCAACCGTGAAGTAGTACTTATCAGAGCGATAGAGTACGGATACATATTCGACGGGTCTCTTGCTCATATCAAAAACCGCTCGCTCTGCTTTGAGCAGTGGTTCACCTACCCGTGCGCCCAAAAGTGTTGCCACCTCAGCATCAGCAACCGTAGCCTCAATCGTTTGAATGGCCTCGCTTACTTTAATCCCCAGATCTTCCTCAAGGATTGTCAAAGCTGGCTTGGCAATAAGATCATCTTTTCGAATGCCCTTACCGATGTCAGGGGGAAAATAGTTTAAGACGTATGAAAACGGGCTTTTGTCAACCTCCCGGATCTTCTTAACCTGAAAAACCTGACTTGACGGATCGAGTTTTAGCTGCACCCTTATGTTTTCAGGGGCTTCTATCAGGCCGAGTTCCAACACCTTAGTCTTTGTCTTTACCCCCATCATAATCAGGTCTTCTATAAAACCGGTGAGTTTCTGGGGTTGTACAGACCTTGCTTTCTCCGACACAAAGGTACCTTTTCCCCGATGACGCAAGAGGAGTCCATCTTGCTCCAATAAGGTCAAGGCCTGTCGCACGGTAATGCGGCTAACGCCATATTCCTCTGCAAGGGCTTCCTCACTCGGCAAAAGCGATAATGGTGGAAGTTCTCCCGATAGAATTTTTTTCCGCAAGATTGTCTCAATTTGATAGTAGAGCGGTATGCCATCAGCTCTGAGCACCCTTCTCCTCCTTGTTGCAAGATCTCAGGGATTCCATACCGAGTTGAATTGAAACGTCTTCACTATAAGCGGGGTTGCTATCCAGCCAAGGTCAACTGCCGCCTGGCAATTTCATGGGGAAAAGTGCCAGAGTTTTCATTGTCAACCAGTGCGCTGTTCGCAATCATCCCTGATGAAGTTTAACGGGCCTTTTGACATATGAGCCGTAGCCAGGCTTACCGGTCACGGTACCCTTTTCAAATACAATCTTTCCTCTCAAAATCGTGTATTCCGGCCAACCCTTCAGTTTCATCCCTTCCTCGGGACTAAAATCCTGAGCTGTTTGCAAGATCTCAAGCGTCACCTCTTTTTCTTCATCTATGCCAACAATGGCGAAATCGGCATCACTGCCCACCATAACTGCGCCCTTCTTGGGATATAGATTGTGATACCGTGCTGGATTGGCTGAACTCAGCTCTGCTATCCTGTGGAGAGGGAGCCCTCTCTTATGGTATCCCTCAGTAATCAAAATCGGGAACATGAGCGACGTGCCGCCAAATCCAGGTAAGGATGTCCATAGATCACCCTTTTTTATCTCCTTTGTGATACATGCATGGTCGCTCACAACCGTTTTAATGGTACCGTCCATCACGGATCTCCACAGGTATTCAACATCCTCCCGGCTGCGAATGGGTGGGTTAACTTTGCTCAATCGGTCGAGACCCATATCATTGGATAGGGACAAATGATGGAGTGTGCCCTCAAGCAGAAAGTCCAGGTGAGGATATCGGGCAGCAACAACCTTGGCCGCATCAACGGCCTTCCGGCTACTCAGATGCAGGAAGTTTATCGGACAATCCGTATTTTCAGCCATGACGCCGACTTCATTTATGGCAAGCTCCTCTTCCCACGGCGGCCGCGCATCACTATAGTCTTTAAGGGGATTTCCACTTGGGTTTTTCTCAACTTCCGCTTGGGTTGCCTGTATTATCTCTGGATTCTCGCAATGGATGCTCAGCGGTATTCTGCCATAATCCTTAAACATGTTGTTCAGCTTACTGACTTCCTTCATGTATTTGTATAAGAAGCCCAGATCAATCGGAGTGTCTATCATCAGATAGTTCAGTGCATCAGGAGAAGAACCAGCAAGGTTCAGCAACTTGTAAAACATAAAGTACTTGAAGGTGGAAACACCCCCCTCTTTGACAAGCCACTCCAT
>JGI24422J19971_10000223_pt1 | contig 29522 bp, 25 predicted proteins | sample DeeMarSWOR152_54_FD_19971 | JGI IMG/M metagenome (IMG submission 19971) | reverse complement strand
CGATATTAAAACTGCCCGGTTCCATTTCATTTGCGCTCATCTCGAAATGAACAACCCTGGGGATAGTTAGCCCCTCTTGTGTCTCCGTTGTTTATCGCGGCCCTCTCATAAGAGAACGTTCCCAGATTCTTGGCAAAGGGCAAAAACTCATCGCTGCCTAAGATAACTGCGTCTTCTCAGAACTCCTAGTCATAGGAAAATGGCTATACACAATCATTTTTTTATTAAAACAAATAAGAGACAAGGGATCAAACCAAAAATCCCTCAATGCTTTTAGGTTAGAGGTTCGGCAATTTTGGGTAAAGGTTTTTCAGCTTGAGTCCGATTTATACTATTGACCTTTGGTGCCCGCGTCTTTTCTGGATGCCTGGCGCTAGTGGTAAATCCATCTTCTTGAGTCCCCCATGTGGTGCCCTAACCTAAATGGCGCATTGAAGACAGTGCTCTATGCTTGGGCAGGTCTTTTGCTGGGAGTCCTCATCGTACCGCGGGCGGACTTCGCAAGCGATGGAAGCAATACCTCAGTTTTTTGTCACTGCGTTTCATCCGGGGAGTCGCTCAACAAGATTGCCCAGCACTACCTCTCCCTAACAGATGCCATTACTCTTGGAGAACTTGTCCGAAAAATAAGGCAGCTCAATGGTATCCAAGGATCGGTGATTTACCCAGACCAGCGACTTCTGATACCCTTAGCTGAATCAAGTCCAGTCAAGGCTACGAGGGCCCCAAAGAAGCCTGACTATGAGGTCAGGGGCATCTACATGAATCGGTATTCCATGGCCTGTGAAAAAATGACGCGCTTGCTCAACCGGTTGCTTTCCTCGGGAGGTAACACGGTGGTTCTCGATGGCAAGGATATGACCGGCAGGCTCTCATATCCGTCGCGAGTGGTACTGGCGAATGAAATCGGAGCGACTGCCAATCCCGTTATCGGCAATCTCCCGAGGCTCTTCAACCACCTACACCAAAGGGGACTCCATGTTTGCGTTCGTCTTGTACTGTTCTATGATCCGCTCTTGGCTGCAAAGAAACCTGAGTTAGCCCTCAACCCCATTCGACCTGACGACCAGCAACAAGAGGCGACTAAAACGGTATGGGTCAATCCCGGTCACTCGATAGTCCAGGAATACAATCTGGATATTGCAAGGGAACTCGCGGAGATGGGGGTGGACGAAATCCAGTTCGATTACGTGCGCTTTCCCACTTTTTCAACTGTGGTCGATAGGGAATGCCACCAGGGGCAACCAGCGCTGACTAGGCATAACGTCATCACAAACTTCCTCGCGCAGGCCCGCACGGCGCTTGCACCCTATGAGGTGCTTCTTTCGCTGGATGTTTTTGGAATCATCGCTTGGGGGCGGCTAGAAGACATGGAAATGACCGGCCAAAAGATAAGGGATCTGGCGGAACAGTGCGATGTGATCTGCCCAATGATCTATCCTTCCCATTTTCATAAACCCTTTCAAACCATTGCTGATCCTGGAACCGAACCCTTCCTCATGGTTTCTGAAACATGCAGAAGATTTGACTCCTTGCTCAAAGACTCAAAGACCAGACTGCGGCCATGGATTCAGGCCTTTCCATATGGTGTTGAGAATTTTAGCGAGCAATATATCCTTGAACAACTCCGAGCCGTGGATCAGCCAAGCTCTCGGGGCTGGATGCTCTGGAGTGCGGGGAATGCCTATGACGTTGCTTGGAAGGCCTTGAGCCAGCTGAACAGTGAGAGATTGGACACGAAGACAGCCAGCGCGAAATTCCTCCTCTATTATTGACACTGCAAAAGTGCCAAAGCCGGGGGAAGCCAAGAGGACCGCAGGGGAGCTGGCAAGCATGAAGGTGAAGCGAAACGGTAGAGCGTCGTTTTCTCAGCGTCTCGCCTCAAAAAGCTCCGGATAGAGCAGTTTTGCGCATGTGGGGCATATAGTGTGGGTGTAATCGGCTTTGTGATGGGCTCTAAAGTACTCTAGCCGATTTTCCCAAGTGCCGTTAACATTACGAATCCTTTTGCAACGTGCGCAAAGTGGCAGCACTGTGCTAAGGCCGTTGATACCTTGCAGCTCATTCTGCTGTTCATCTTCAAACAGCTGTCGCAGATTGGCTGCCTGGTTATGGCCCAGTGTTTTCCTGTTTGTTGTCATTGGATTGGAAATCGTGAAATTAATAATAAATGTTGAAAAGTATTACATGTAAAAATATATTAATATAATTATGCAAAATTTATGCCTAAATTAATATTTAATATATGTTAATGCGGCTGATTTCTTTCCGCTCTCAGGATTCAGCGAGTAGGGATATGCATCAAGAGAACCACGGAGGGTATGCCATGCAATGGCTCTGGCAGACCCCGCAGTATCGGTGAACGGTTTGGGCAAGGGACTGTTGCAGGTGACTACTACGGAAATAGGGTGCGTGTGTTCCTAAGGCGCCTTCATTTATGATTGAGACCGAAACCACGGCATTCCTGACGGCATTGAAGCCCAACACAACTATGGCATGGGGAATGGTTCTTGTCTTAGACCTGAATCCGTAAAAGGTAGACTTAACCAACCTGAGAATCTTAGCTAGTATAGTCTGGTCCTTTTCTATGAAACTAGTCAACGTCTTGATGGAGGTCTCGTAGTCCTGAAGCATTTTGTTTATTTTGACCACGGTGTTTTGGAGGGTGGGAATATCGGGGATATTGTCCAGTTGTGAGAAAAACTCCTATGCGTCCATGGTAAATCTCGTTTCAGACCAATTTTTGTCTATTGGTACATTGCTCCATGGTATAGCGGCGCATGAATCATGCCGAAATACTGAATTAGCGAAATTGCCCGCAATTCCGAATTTTTAAGCAAGCCGATTCTGGGTATCTGGTGTCAAGTTTATCCAGAGTCAGCTATATCGCGTCGTATGATTGACGTTTCCTTGTTCTGATCCGATGCCCAGCAGGGGCTCAGAAGCTGGGTTTGCAGCAAGTGTGCAAACCACCAATCAACAAACGAGAAAGGATGAATGGGCTGGCGACTCGTGAAGGGGATGTCTTTGCCACTTGGCGCCCGGCAAGCGCATCAAGGGATTTGCGCCGGCTTTCAATTACTACGGTGCCCCTATGGATTGTCGGAAGTTCATGGAGGTAATTAGGGGTTGGTTCATAGGTATCCGGAAATTATGCAAAATTCGCTTAAATGATAACTGAGTGCTACATAATGCTCTCGAGTTCCTCCTTCGTAACAACATAGTTCTTATCGAAATCCCTCCAAAATTCCTTATCTTTCTCTCTCCAATCGGTACCAAATCTATGATCAAAATAGGGTTTGAGTCTAGCAAACCAATCGCCGTGTTTTTCAATTCCCTTTTGGCGCGCCTCCAGCATATCCGTTAGGAATGCTCTGATATCGGAGATTTTGTCTTTTGGCACGTAAGCTTGGGCGCCTTCCTTGATGGATTTGACGAGATTGTCGGAACTGAGAGCGTGAGCCGTTAGCATAACGGTGGGGATTTCTTTTTCAGTGGTGATGCGCAGTAAATCGTAACCCCTGACTCCCATGATATCGAGAATGGCCGCATCATAGTTATATTTGCCGAGGAATCGTTTAGCAGCTTCAAAAGTTGGGGCGGAATGCACCTCGCACATATCTAGTTCGGCTTTAAGAATCTCTAAAACATCAGGCTCATCATCAACGATAAGAATCTTTTTCCCTTTCAGGATATCCTCATTTTCCATTTGCCCCCCTTAAGGTAAATTTTGGGGAAGGATACTAGCCTTATGAGATCCGAGAGTCAACGAAATTACACGATCCAGCAAAAGCCCGCGCCTACATGGGCAATTTGACAGGGCAGACTCAGGAGTCGGAAGATCTCTTGGTTGAAATTCTCCTCTTCCATTTCCAGGAGGTGTGCCGTAGTTTTCGGGAAGTTGATTCTCGCCGCGTGCCAAGCCCCTCAACATGGAAGAGTCTTCCCTTAGGGGTTGCAACCTCCGTTGCCTTCACGTAGGGCATTGAGAATTCTAACAAGCATTTCGTCTCGCCAGGTTTTGATTTCCTCGAGGGCTTTCGTGCGGACAACCTCCATTTCGTTGACTTGTCTTATGACCGTATTCGCCGCTGAGGAGGGAATGGATGTCCACGTCTCCATCGTCTCCCATCGAAACTGATACGAGCGGGAATAATTCTCGATAAAGCGGTCAATGCTACCTCCTGCCACATGCATCCGCAGGAAGGGCCCCATGAGAGGATCCCGAAGGCCTATCCCCATACAGAAGGCTTTATCCACATCAGAGGCACCAGCCACGCCCTTGTCAACAAGATCGATTGCCTCACGCAAGAGAGCCGCCTGCAATCGGTTCACGATGTAGCCTGGGACCTCCCGATTCAGTACAACGGGGGTTTTTCCGATCGTTTCCATGAGTTCCCGGGTCCTGGCAACCGTTTCAGGAGCGGTGTATTCTCCTCCCACAATTTCAACGAGAGGTATGAGATGAGTCGGCAGGACGGGGTGAGCCAACACACAGCGCTCAGGCCTTATAGCTACCTTCTGGATCTCGGTCATCAGCAATCCAGATGCGCTACTTGCCAAAATTGCTTGAGGGGGAGCCGCGCCATCTAATTGTTGGAAAACTCGTTTCTTAATTTCATAACTATCAGGAACGGACTCCTGAACGTAATCCGCGTCGGCTACAGCACGAGCAATGTCCGTAGTCGTTTTTATGAGTCTGCGTGCCGTTTTTGCATCACCTGGCTTCATAAGATTGTGCGTCTCCAGGAACTCGAGGCTTGAGCCTATCTGGCTAAGGGACTTCTCAAGGATCTCTTGTGTGAGATCGTGGAGCGTTACCTCAAGGCCCTTTGAGGAAAACAGAGCTGCCCAGCCTTGGCCGATAAGCCCGGCTCCCACGCACGCGACCTTATGGATCTCCATTGCTGTTCACCTCCTTCTAACCTGTCTTACAAAGCTGCGATGTCAGGACTGATCGGACTTGAGTGCATGCAAAAAATCCCTCACCCCGAACCCTGCTTGTCTCCGGGTATAGTAGTCAATGGTCACATCTGCGTATTGCTCATATCGGCTTTTTCGATCAAAAAATAGCTGAGGGTAGCAACGCCTCAAGGCCTCCTCATTGGTTTCATTTCGCCCCTTGCTAAAGAACCCCCTCCACAGCATGGGATGCGGATTTGACATGTATGCTTCGACCAATTGCTCCTGGATTTCAGCCGGTGCTGCGAGGTACACGACCGTTGTAGACTGTTGGAGCCTTCTGAGGATCTGCTCTCCTGTGTATATGACACTTCCGGTCGTATCGATGACTACGTTTTCTTGAGCGCCCTTCTCACGACTTCCAAGGTAATCCAGGATCTCAATCATCACCTCGGTTTCAGACACGAGGTACTGAGATTCTCGTTCCTTATAGTGCGGTTGGTAGGGGAATCCCATCCACTCGCTCACCTTTATGGTGCTGCCATCAGGCCTCCTGAGTTCGGGAGCTAGCTTTTCTGCAATCATATCATCGCAGCAGAACCGCCGGAAGCCATGTTCTGAAAGCTTGCGAGACCAGTGGGATTTTCCGGATCCAGCCATACCAACCAGGGAAAGACGCATGGTGTGCCTCGTCTCCTAAGGATAAACGGTGGTCGCGCCATTTGTTTGGCTGTGAATCTCTTTGCCTCTTCTGCAAGGCTGTATTTACATTGATTAAGATCAGGTATGTGTAGCGTGGACGATTTCTAGTATCTGCATCTTTGTATAGAGCTTTCCCCGTCCAATCCCCGGGCATCGATCGGAAACCCGTCTCCACTCTTTTTCAGAGCGAAGGTTTTCGAGCCAAAACGGAAAGGATCTGCACTGGTTGGGCCGTACTGGATATATGGTACAGCCGTTGTTATAAAAGAAGCACCGACCCTCTTGGTCCTCCCGGATACTATAGCTGTCGCGAAACGGATAGAGAAACTTCTCGATGATGTCGTGGAGGGGAATCCCGGTGAAGTGAGCTATACGAGGAATTTCAGATTGCTCAACGTATATAGTGCCCGGCTCACCCGTACAGCAAGCACCACAGCGCTGGCACTGAAAACGAATTCCGTTGTCAAAAAAATATGAGCAATTACTCAGTAGGTCCATAGATCAACCCCGTTGGTCAGACAAGCCTAATAGTATATTGTGGGTTGTATTTCAAGGGGTCTATTCATTTCCCCGTGATCTGTGGACAGGGTTACAAGGCCTTCTTTAGGATTTGCGTCAGTTCCCGATCTGTCAGTTCGATGGGGTTTCCCTTCATGCTACTTGATCTTTTGGATTTAACTACAACAGAGGGAAGTTCCTTCTTTTTCAACCCAAATTCTGCCAAGGGTGGAATATTCATGGTCTCGCAAAGATTGTGTATCCATGTGATCCCTTCAGCCGCTCGAGCTGTGGGTGAGCCCGTGAGGGCTCCGGCCAGCTCATCATACCGAGCTAGCGCAGGGGAATTGGGAGCACGGATTTGCATTGCTTTCACATTTGCTTCCATAACATACGGCAACAGTCGAGCGCACACGACGCCATGGGGGGCGGCAAACATCCCGCCGATGGGTGCTGCAAAGCCGTGTACCGCACCGAGCCTTGTGTTTGCCAAGGCTAATCCGCTAAACAGGCTAGCCACCGACATATCTTCACGGGCAGCTACGTTCGTGCCATCCTCATAGGCTCGCACTAACGAGCGGGCAGCCCGCCTGAGGCCCTCCTGACATATACCGTCTGTTAGGGGATTTGCCTTGTTGGAAACGTATGCCTCGATGAGTTGAGTAACCGCATCCAGGCCGGTACTGGCAGTTAAAGCTGGTGGCATTGAGTACGTCAGTTCTGGATCAACCACAGCGATGTGAGGCAACATCAAAGGGCTGCGCATGCTCACCTTGACACGATATGGAGGCGAGGTCAGTACCGCATTGCTCGTTGTCTCGGCGCCAGTGCCGGCCGTAGTCGGGATCGCCATATAAGGTGCAGGGGCCGAAACAATCTGCTGTCCGCCACCGATGACCTCCAGATAATCCTCCACCTTGCCTCTATTGGTCAGAAGTGCGGCGATCACTTTACCGGTGTCGAGCACACTTCCACCCCCAATGCCAATAACCAGATCAGGCTTTGCCTTGCGGGCTCGCTGCACTCCCGTAGATACCACCGATGTAGTTGGCTCGCCGGGAACGCTATAGATGGTTGATTCGATCCCTTGCTTGTTCAACTGATCCAACAGTGGAGCAGCTCGTTCCACCTTACGGCCAGCAATGACAAAAGCGCGCCGCCCGATCTGTTGTGCTCTAGGTGCAACATCTTGGAGCGTGCCTTGCCCAAAGATGATTCGCGTAGCGGTGGCAAAATCAAATCGCATGACCTAGCCCCAACCCTTCTCATCGGGGAACACGTTGGTATACGCGATACCGGTCCGAGGCTCGGCCATCATGTCGGCCACGGCATCTCTCCATTTCTGATAGTGGGCCGTCTGTTTGTGTTGGGCTGGATCCGTAGCCGTTCGATAGACCTCAACGAGGACAAAGTGCGTAGGGTCATCTTCCTGCTGGATGACATCAAAGCGGGCCACTCCCGGCTCCTGCAAGCTGTTACGGGCGTTCTCGAGAGTGGCAACCTTGAAGGGCTCAATCTTATCGGGCTTTACGGTCACGAATACATGGACAATATGCATTTCATCCTCCGGCATTGAGATCCTCTTATATGAACTTCTGTAGGTTTCTGTCCAAGACTAAACATTTGCGTAGACTTTTTCATTACCCGCCTTTCAGTCAAGATGAACAGGGCAAATCCAAATTGGCTCTATTGGCTTGGTTTACATCAATAGTCCTTGGGCCGTTCCTTGACCTGGCCTGGCACATAAAAGGCATCTGTCAGGGCTTGTATGGCAGTATTCAAATGTTGGCCTTCGACAACACATGACACGCTGGAAAGGGAGGTACTGATTGCCAGGGAGTTAACGCCAACTGCGGCTATTGAGGAAAACATCATGCCGTGTATGTGAGGTTTTTCACGGAGGTGGGGAGCGAAGACTGTGACTACGACCACGTCAGGGGTATAGGAGATGGCCTTAGCATCGATGGTAGGTTTGAGTTTTTCAAGAAGCCGTAAGGCGTGATCGAGGTCTTTTTGATCGATGACTACAGCGAGATTACCGCAGTCATCGAGATCGAAACTCTCGACCAGTAGTTCGATGTTTACGCCATTTTCTGCCATTGCCCTGAATACGGCACCGGCGACGCTCGCATGATCGGGCACCGACATGATCTTTAACAGTGCACGTCCATTGCTCTGCATAATTCCGCCGATTTCCATCTTGTCCATGGATACGGCTCTCAGCCTTTATGGTTAATCCCAGGTCCGCTTGTCATCGATCTTCTTATGCATATCGGGAATGGTTCCTCGGGTGACAATCTGAACGAGGCCCTTAACGGTAAGTATGTCCTTTATGTCGCGCTCGATACGACCCTTAAGGATCTCCGGACGAGGTATGTCCTCCTTCAATTCCACCAGAAAGGTCATAACGTCCGAATGGTCCTCGCGAGTAATGACCACTTGGTACTTAAAGACCTCTGGATATCGGGAAATGACCTCATCAACCTGCCACGGGTGCACGAAGGTTCCTCTCACCTTCGCGGCCTGGTCAATTCTTCCGAGAATTCTTTGTAGCATTGGCCCGGTTCGGCCGCAGGGACAGCTTGCCCGGGAGAGCATGGAAAGATCCCCAGTGGCCATGCGGATCATGGGATAGGCCGTATTAAAATTGGTTGCTACGATTTCTCCAGTTGTCCCCGGGTCGACCTGCTTGCCCGTGTTGGGGTCCACGATTTCAACCAAGATATTATCGGGCACATGAAGCCCGGTCTTGTACTGGCACTCGTAACCGATGCAGCCCAAAAACACCGTGCCATATACCTGTCGAACGTGCATTTCCATCTTGTCCTCAAGGCGGGAACGCATGGATTCAGAAAGCATCTCCGCCCCAACCAGCGCAGTTTCAAGCGAGATGTCCTTCTTTACATCTAACCCCATAGCCTCGGCACGCTGGGCAAGGGTCATGACAAAACTCGGGGTCCCCATGAATCCATTCACCTTGAGAGCCTGCATAATCTTGACTTGCATGAGCGTGTTGCCTACTCCCGTCGGAATTACTGTCGCGCCAACCATCCTTGCAGCCTCATCCAGCATAAAGGCAAGGGGCCACATGTGGTAATTGAAGGTGTTGACGATGCGGTCTCGCTCCTGAAAGCCAACCCCGCAGAGGGCCTCCGCCCATGAGGTGTCTTGATAATCCCTTTCCCCAGGTTGCCAGATGAGTCCGGGGTTTATGTATATTCTGCTGAGCCTGGCAAGATCGATGGTCTCAAATCCTCCAAAGGGGAAATCTCGCTTCTGTCGCTCTACAACATCGCTCATCTGCAGGATCGGCAACTTTTCAATATCCTTCAGCGTGCGTATGTCAGAGGGTTTTATGCCCACAGCCTTGAATGCAGTGTTGTACGCGCGTGAGCGCTCAAAGGCACGTTGGAAGGTTTGAAGGAATCTGCTCTTCAACTCTGCGCTCCGTTTTCCCCAGACTACAGTCTCACGTTGGCGGTCAAAAAAGCGACTCTTCCGTGGTGGTTTACTCATTTTTAGCCTGTCTCCGGAAGTTTCTGGTGGAACGAGAACACCATCATGAGCGGGAGTATAGGGGAAAAGGCGAAGTGGGTCAAGGTGGGCTCTTGCTGGGATTTTTTGTCATGGTATTTTCTGGGCGTAGTATTGTTCTGAAACTAGAACCACAGGGGGAGTTATGTGTGCGTATAGGAAGATTCACCTTGCTGACGGTTTCTTGATGTAGTAGGAATTTATGAGGAAAAGGGATTCCTGCCGTATCGTGATTGGCAGTGCAGAAACCACCGAAAACCAACATTTTCGGCAATAAAGGGTTAGCGTTGCATATGTCAGATTGCCTGACATTCGATCAATACTGCGCATTTGACTGCAACAGGAATATGGTTGTAACCGCAGGTCCCGGTGCTGGCAAGACCAGAGTTTTGACCGAGCGTTTCTGTCACATAATGCTCACCAGAAATGACCTTAGTATAGGAGAGATACTGACGCTTACCTTTACTGAAAAGGCGGCGGAGGAGATGAAGGCCCGCATCTATTTGAAGCTCTCCAATGTGCTGCATGAGCTAAGGCGAACGCAAGGAACCCATAGCCCCATCACCAAGAGGATAAAGGAGAACCTCGATGATTTCTCAAAGAACAGGATAAGCACGATTCATTCCTTTTGTGCCCGTCTTCTGCGCGAATATCCTGTTGAGGCTAGGGTAGATCCGGGGTTCTCCATAGTGCAAGGGCTAACCCAAAGGGAGATGATGATGAAGGCCATTAGGTCGGCCATCACATCCGTCTATAAGAAGGATAAGGGCGAACTAACCAGGCTCATGCGGATCTTCGGGAGCAGGGGACTTCTCCTTGAGGCGGTAAGGGCTGTTATAGAACACCCGATGACCTTTAAGAGGATTCTCGCAACAAAAGATCACCTGTTCAACAAGGACAGCTGGAAGGATCAGGTACTGAGGGAATACTGCAAATACTTAAGGGATGACATACTGATACCGTACTATGAGGAGCTTGAACAGGTTGAAGATGGAAAAGGGCAATATGATCAGCTGATGGATCTTTTGGGTGAGTGGTATCAAAATAAAGGCTCCCGCTGTGATGATTTGGGAATTCCAGATCTGTTCGCTCAGTTGAGAGGTCTTGTCGGCCAGCGACGTTCCAAAAGCACGAGGCTAACGGTGAAACAGGGTAAGCGAGAAACCTCCTATCTTGATCTCGTAGATACTTACTACCCCGATCTGTTCGCTGCTTCTAACCCTGACAATATATTTGAACAGGAGCTTTCTGTTTTTTTGAGGCTTGCGATGGCATCTTTGGACTGCTACGAGGCAGAGAAGAGAGGCATCAATGCCTATGATTTTGCGGATCTTGAGGCAAGGACCCTTGAATTCCTAAGCGATTTGTTTTTCTCTGAAAACCAATCCCCAATAAGACGACTTCAGAACAGATTCAAATACATCATGGTAGATGAATTCCAAGATACCAACCAGAACCAGTGGGAGATTCTCAGTCTCATCGCATCAGATAGAGATAGGGGCGGTAGGCCCGTTTTGAGGGAGGACAAGCTGTTTGTTGTCGGCGACAAGAGGCAGGCCATCTACAGGTTTAGGGGTGCGGACGTGACGGTCTTCGATAGGGTTACCGAGGAAATCAAGCACTCAAATGCATCCAACACAAGGCCCATGCTTTGGCATGACCAGCATACGCTCAAGGAGATGACCTCAATCGCCCCGAGCCTCAAGGAGGAATTATACGGGCATAAAGCCCTTTGCGAAGCGCTGTCCGTTGAGCAGAAGGAGAAGATACGGAAGGGCGACATTGAGCTCACCGTGAATTTCCGTTCTGATGGGGAACTCATACAGTTCTTTAACGCTACCTTCAGCCCTATCTTTGGCAATAAGCAAGCGGGTGCTCGTGAGGCATACGAAAGTAGCTACCTACACATCAACGGGGCGAATGTCTCCGATGGCCGCAAAGAGAGAGGATCGGCTGTCTTCTACCTCATCCCTCAGGGGAAGAGTGCGCTCCTGAAGGCGACGGGATACAGCAAGCCTGAGCGCGAGGCCTTTCTCCTGGTGGACATCATCGGCAAAATACTGGGCAGGGACGGCGAGGAGGCGCCTGAGTACCGTCGATATGGATCGATAAGGGAGAGCATTGAAAAGGGCGAGCCCGCAATTGGCATTCTCTTCTTTGCCTTCACTCATATCAAAACGTTTGAAACGATACTGAGAGAGGCGGGAATACCCTTTGTGGTTAATAGGGGAAAGGGCTTTTTCAGGTGTGAGGAAATTGTGGAGATGGTCCAGCTCTTAGACTACCTGTCAGATGAGCGACAGACGATTCCGTTGCTTGCTGCATTGAGAAGTCCGATCTTAGGGCTGACGGACCCTGAGATTTTCGATCTCTTCACAGAACCGTCGTCGTTCCAAGAAAAACTCCTGAGTTCCCCTCACGAATACGTCCGAGCAATCGGCTGCCAGCTCTGCACCTGGCGACGACTCGTGGCGCACCTGTCTCTTCCCCAGCTGATACGGACCATTACAAGGGATAGGGGCTTGACTGCTGTCTTGACGAGCCATCCGAATGGAGTTCAGAGAATGGCAAATGTGGAGAAGTTTATAGGTATAGCGCGCCAGTTCGAGGCTGAAGGAAATGGATGCCTGTCGGATTTTGTCGGCTATTGTCGGAGAATGGCAGATGAAGAAGATGAGGAAGGAGAGGCCACACCGGAGCTGGCGAGAGGTGTCCCAATCCATCTTATGACCATACATGCATCCAAGGGTCTAGAGTTTCCCATGGTGATCATTCCCGAATTAGATCGGTCTGTTCCCAGAGGCGGAAAACCAGGAAAGCCAGTCAGGCTCTATACGACTCATCCTTCAAGGCCTGAGGCCTGGAATGACAGGGAGGGCATCATCCCCATTTTCGATGTTGAGTTCCCCTTGGTTGGTTTTCGGAAGGTTGCGAGCCCGCTCTCCTTCCTGCTGGGAAGGAGGGATTTTCTAGAGGATGTTGCCGAGAATCGACGGGTGTTTTACGTCGGTTGCACGAGAGCCATGCGCCACCTTATCCTGACCGGGCATCGAAAAGTGGAAAAGACTGAGCAAGGCGCAACATTCCTTACATCCCGTGATTACAGAGAGGGCGCCACCATCTTGGACCTCCTTGACGATATCTGGGGACTCAGCCACAGCTATCGGCAGGAGATGGTCGGGAGCTATCCTCAGGAAGAAACATGTCCTCTGGTTGTGTGGTCTGAACCCGGCCCGAGGAGATTTGCGGGTGTTACTCTCAGCGAAACCAAGTTGAAGGCGAATCACTTTCTGCGGAAAGATGATAGGGTAAAGGAGCTCGACTTGACCAGAGGCCTCGATAGTCCCTCTTTTCACTTCCTGAGCCCAACAAGCCTTGTCGTGTTCAAACGCTGTCCCTTGAGATTCTACTATAGATATTGGTTAAACATACCTGAGTATCCCCTCTCTTCAAGGAATGAGGATCCCGGTGAGGACTTCATAGAGGAAAAGGGTGAATGGGGGAGTTTTGAAACTAGGGTTATCGGTATCCTGGTGCATGCCTATCTCGAGAGGCATGTGTTCGGATCTGAGATTGATGAGGATCTCTTAAGTTCTTTGTTTTCCCGCTTCCTGGGCCACGATAGGGAGAGAATGCTGTTCGATCGTGCGGTTATTGAGAGGATCATGACAAGGTCGCGTGAATTGCTCGCAACCACTGTTAAAGACCAAGCTCTCATAGGCTTACTCGGAGGGGTAGGTCAGTATTCGGAGGTCCCCTTTATTTTGAACAGAGGGCGAGGGCACAGCTTCAGGGGGAGAGTAGATAAACTCTTCAAGGAGAGGAGGGGAGAGGAGTGGTCCATACTGGACTGGAAGACCGCTTCATTGGATGATGAGAATCCCATCATTTTTAGCAAGGACCATTTTCTTGATTTACAGCTTGCCTGTTACAGGCTCGCCGTAGAGGAGCTCAAATACGCCAAAGTGGGAAGTACGTATCTCTATTTCAACGCTGCGGGGAAGCTGGTGGAGGTTGACTATACCGGTGATGCGACCGACGAAATCGACAGTCTTATAGAGTTCATCGAGGGGCGCAGGGCGAACTCAGTAGAGTTCAGAGATCGGGTAAGGAAAACGAAAAGGAGCGAGGGGGTATGCTCAGAGTGCGCCTACTTTCATATGGAGCTCTGCTGATGCACGCCTGATCAAGACCAGGGACGGCAAGCTGCGGCATCCCACGTGTTCCGCTGAATGCAAATCGACTGCAGACTGAGCTTCGTTCTGAGCTCCGTTGGATATCAATTCCATCCAATCTCGGGAATCTTATGACAGAAAAGACAAGCTGGGGTTCCCTAGCCGTGCCGGGTGATCCGTTGACAATGCTTGCTCGTTTGGGATATTAAGAGGAGCACTATGTTGTTTACTTCTTTACGGGTCATGGGACTTTTCCTTCGTTCGAAGGCTCCCGCCAGTCACTTCGGAAAAGCCACATAACCCTCGTGGTTGTTGGCATGCTAGGTAAACAATTTGATGCTTGCAGTAGTAACTTGGGGGCCGTTCGATGTTAGAGAATTCAGCGACTCCTTGTCTTATTTCATCTCACAAAGCGATCGGGAACTCAGGCGGTGTGATTCATGGCTAAGGATTTCTATAAGATAATGGGTGTGCAAAGGGACGCATCTCAGGAGGAGATAAAAAAGGCCTACCGCAAACTCGCTCGGAAATGGCACCCGGACATCAATCCCGGCAACACAGAGGCTGAGGGGAAGTTCAAGGAGATATCTGAGGCCTATGATGTTATAGGCGATGAGCAAAAACGCAAGCTGTATGATGAATTTGGCGAGGAAGGCTTACGGGCGGGATTTGACGCTGAGAAGGCTCGGCAATACCGGCAGTGGAGTTCCTTCCAGCAGGCAGGTCAGGGAACAAAAGCCCAGGAATTTGGTCGATACCAGAGCTACGAGGACATCTTCGGTGATCTCTTCGGCTTCGGGACAGAAAAGCGTGGTTTTAGGGACACCGGTGCTGGACGGGGAAGGAATATCGAGCATGACATGACGATCGACCTGATCTCGGCACTGAGGGGGTTTCAGACAGAGCTATCCATGCAAATAGCAAAGGAATGCCCAAGCTGTCGAGGATCGGGGACGGATCCCTCCTCCCGCCTGAGCACATGCCCTATGTGCGGCGGTTCTGGGCGTCTGAACATTGGTGAAGGCCCTATGCATTTCACCAAGCCGTGTCCTCAGTGTCAAGGCCATGGCAAGGTTGGGAAGGGCTGTGCCCAGTGTGGTGGTAGCGGGCACGTGGTTGGTACCGAAAAAATCAGGGTCGTCATACCGCCCGGCGTAAGGGAGGGCTCAAAGGTTCGGGTGGCAGGGAAGGGCGAGCCTGGTCTCAATGGAGGTCAACCGGGGGATCTCTATTTGATTATTCATATAAAGGAGCACCCTTTTCTGAAAAGGAAGGGAGATGACCTCTATATGGATATTCCTGTGACTGTTCGGGAAGCGATGGCTGGCGGAACCATCACCATTCCAACTGTAGATGGCATGGTCAGAGTCAAAGTGCCTCCGAAAAGCCAGAGCGGACAAACGCTTAAGTTGAAAGGAAAGGGGGCCGTCAAGGCAAAGTCGAAGGAACGGGGGAATCTCCTAGTGAGGCTGGTTGTCAAGGTACCCCAGACAGATGACAGTGAGATCCTCGAGGATGCGGCAAAAATGGATCAGCACTATAAGGAGGATGTGAGGGCGGGTATCAGGTTATGATGATACGATCCCTAGGGGCGCCTTTGAGGAGCGTCCTTGAGGTGTTGCGCCAGGTCTTCCAGCACTGCATCAAACTGCCTCCTCATGTTGATCATATTCTGTCTCATGCGGAGAATAACCTCAACGCCTGGCAGATTAACCTCCATCTCCTCAACCAGGATTTTTGCCAACCGCACCTTCTCCAGTTCGCCGGCAGAGAAGAGCTTGACCGAAGAGTCCTCGTGGCATATCGGGCAAACAATCTCCTCCCTCTCCAGGGATGCTAGGAAACTGTCGTTAATTTGGAGAATCTCAAGGACCTCAGAGATTGTCCACAATTCCTTGCTCATACAATTGCGCCTACCTACATGCAACTCAAAAGGCTGCCTAACCAAGGGAACTTCGGTACCATTTTGGACGTGAGCACTTTAGCATGCCTGAGGGTTATTTTGCAAGCCCGCCGGGCTTCCCTAAGGATGCGTGGGGCTATCCATTTCTCTGGCGAGGTATGGTATGATGAGCTCCAGGTTCATTGAGGGATAGTGCCGTTGCTGGCTTCTTGCGAACAATTGAGATCGAGATAGAAGGAGAGCCATGGCCGTAAGGGAACAGGCGAATCCGGAAACATTTCACTTCCGTAATTTGCACCCCAGCGTGCTCATTGGAACGGCGAGTGATAGGTATGCCGGTTGGATTGGACAAATTTACTCTGAGGAGCGGTACCGTCGTGCAATCTCGGTTAGACCCAAGGTGGTCGGAGGACAGTCTCTTGAGGAGAGGGTGTTGCCGGTAGAGAGCGTTGAGGAGTATTTTGAGCATTTTTCGGTTCTGGAATTGGATTTTACATTCTATAGCTTGCTCTTGGACGCAGACCTGAGGCCTACTCAGAACTACCACGTGCTCAGGACCTACCAGAGGCACGTAAGGGAAGATGACTCATTGATACTCAAAGTCCCACAAGCGGTTTTTGCTCAGCGGCTCTGGAGAGGAGGAAAGTTTACGCAGAATCCCGATTATCTCAATCCCGATATCTTCAACCGCCAGTTTCACAAACCAGCAGTAGATCTCTTGGGAAACGCAATTGCCGGATTCATCTTCGAGCAGGAGTACCAGCCTAAGAAGGACAGGGCCTCTCCAGAAGAATATGCGGCAGCCCTCGACCAATTCCTTGGCGGCATCGCACAGGACGACCGGTACCATATTGAGACGAGAACTGAATTCTATCTTAGAGGACCATACTTCAAGGTATTGGAAAAACGTGGCGTGGGGCAGGTGCTTTCTCACTGGACGTGGTTGCCTCCCTTAAGGAGGCAATTCAATTTGAACAGTCGCACCTTTTTGAATGCAGGGAACCAATCCATCATCAGATTGATGACTCCACTGAGGGTTCGCTACGAGGAGGCCTACAGGAGGGCCCACCCGTTCAATAAATTGATTGATGAAATGGTGGATCCACACATGATTGATGAGACACTGGAGATAATAGGGGTAGCGATTGATCAGGGAATCACCATAAACGTTATCGTGAATAATCGTGCTGGTGGAAATGCCCCGCTTATTGCACAGAAGGTGTCACAGAGGTTTTTGGAAGAGCGTTCCCAGGGAGGCTAGTTGACTGTCGCGTGCTTGAGCGTTTGAGGGCTAAGCCATTCATGTGTCGGTTGGCCTTTAATTCAATACCTCCCTTACCTTGTGGGACAGTCGTTTCATATTGAAGGGTTTTTGGATAAAACCGTTACACCCTCGTTCTAACATGTGTTTTGCTTGACCAATGATGCTGTATCCACTTGAGAGGAGTACTTTTACCTCGGGCATGATCTTCTTTATTCGGTCGTAAGTTTCCTCGCCATTCATATCCGGCATGATCATATCAAGGATGACCATATCAATAGTTTCCTTGTGGGCTTCACAGAGCTCGATAGCCTCTTTTCCGCTTTTCGCTAGCAGCACCTTGTAGCCCAGCTTCCTGAGCATCTCACTGCCTACTGTTATGATCATATCCTCATCATCAACGATAAGGATGGCCTCCGTTCCCGTTAGGAGTTCATCCGGAAACTCCTTTTCATCCACCATTTGGCTGTCTGATACGGGCAGGTAAATGTTAAAAGCAGTTCCCTGGCCCTTTTCACTGTACACGGTCATGAAGCCACCATGGTTCTCTATAATCCCAGCCACAGATGCAAGGCCTAGGCCAGTGCCCTCCTTTGCTGCCTCTCTATTGGTAAAGAACAGATCAAATATCCTCTCTTGAGTCTGCTTATCCATGCCAACACCGGTATCCGTGATGGAGACCTTCACATACTTGCCAGGCTCTGCGTGATAAGGCTTCACATAGAGTTCATCAAGAATAACATTCTCCGTCTCAAGATAGAGATTTCCACCTCCTGGCATAGCCTGCCACGCATTAACGTAGAGGTTTAGCAAAGCTTGCTGTATCTGAGCTTGGTCTGCCTCGGTGATCCAGATACCCTCCTGGTATTTGGTATGGATGTGTATCTCCCTCTTGGTCCGACCGAACATCTGCGAGCTATTTTTAACGATCTCATTGAGATCGGTAGGCTTTACCTCGTCTTTTCCCTCCCTGGCCACACCCAGGAGTTGCTTGGTAAGTTCAGTTCCCTCCTGAACATATTGCTCGATATTCCTCAGTTTTTCATAGTGGGGATAGCTGGATTCGACCCCTAGGCGCATCAGAGAGGCATTGCCCTGGATGCCCATGAGCAGGTTGTTAAAGTGATGGGCAATGCCGCTGGCAAGCGTGCCGATGGCTTCCATCCTTTGGGCGTGTTGTAGCTGTGCCTCGGACCTCTTTTCGGGGGTTATATCCCTGAGTAAGTTGAGTGTGGCAGGTCGCTCTTCCCATGGTATTAATACGGGGTTGACCTGGACCCATAGCTCCTCGCCGTCTTTGTCTATGATTCTAAAGGAATAGATACTGGGAAGCTCCTCCCCACTGAGCAAACTGTCATACCGCTCGACAACCATGTCCCTGTCCTCTGGATGTACTAAATCAGTAAAGGGAATCTCGCTCAGTTCGCCCGATGAGTAGCCGAGCATTTCTTCAGTTTTGGGGTTCGGAAATTTTATAAAACCGTCCTGCGCAATAAAGATCGCATCGTTGGCGTTTTTAACTACGAGTTGATATCTCTTTCCGTTCTCTCGAACCATCCCTGTTGCCCGCTTGCGTTCGATAGCCTCCCTTTCGAGCGCTTTCACTCTCCGTTCAAGTTCCTCATATGTTGGTTTGTTTGCCATGAGAGACTCCTTCTGCATCTGTTGGACAACAAAAGCCGCCCGTTTCTGAAAGAACACTAAAAATTCCGCTAGACCAGCACGTTAGTTATACCCAGAGCTCATCCTCAGTCGGCCCCTGTACAATAGGGCTTCCCGAGATGGCGTTTTTTCCCGGAGGTTATGACCACATTCAATATGCTTTTAGGGATGCCGGGCAATGCATATACACGCACATCCGAGAAGCCTTATGAGCCTCACTAGAATGCAACGGATGTTTTAGGCTGCACCTAGTGTGCATTTACTCAAATAATCGGAATATCTTCCCCAAAACTTTAACAGTTTCATGTTGTGGGATAGACCTGTCGCGCAGGCGGAGAATATCAATGCTTGAGCGCTATTGGCCCTGAGAAACCCAATGATTTTCAGCAGATTCGAGATGCGTTCTGGGCTCTGTCTGTTCTTTGTTGCGATGATGTCGGATAATCAGAAGCTCACGGTTGGGCCAGTGGTCGATGCCAAGGGTAGCTTTGTCAAAGGACGGCAACAGTGGGCAGATGGTTTAAATGAAGAGCCCTAGGCGGTGTCGAGAATTTCCCGTATTCTCCGCGACAGCTTCTCCATGTTGAAGGGTTTTTGGATGAAGCCGTCGCAGCCCCGTTTTAATATCTCTGTGGCCTGACCATCCCTGCTGTACCCACTTGAGAGTAATACCTTCATGCGGGGATTTTCCCTCCTCAGCCGGTCAAAGGTCTCACCCCCACTCATCTCTGGCATTATCATATCGAGTACTACTAAATCGACGGTGTCCGTGTTTGCCTTCACAATGTCAACGGCCTCCTTTCCGCTTTTGGCCACCAATACCTTATAACCCATTTTCTCCAGCATTTCTGCGCCTACCTGAATAATGAGGTCCTCATCATCAACGATAAGGATGGTCTCCGTGCCCCTCAGTATTCCGGGAGCTAGCTGTTTCTCCTTGAGTGCATTTTTGTTCGAAGCCGGCAGATAGATCTTGAAAACGGTGCCGCGCCCCTTCTCAGATTGCACCTCAATGTATCCGCCGTGGGCTTTGATAATGCCATAGACAGAAGCCAATCCTAGGCCAGTCCCCTTGCCCAGACCCTTTGTAGTGAAGAATGGATCAAAGATATGCTCAATGGTTTTTTTACTCATACCGCAACCTGAGTCAGTCACGGTCACCGAGGCATAGTGTCCCGGCCTTGGCTTGAAAAGGGTTCCAGTCATGTCCTTGTGGGTGACGTTGCTTGTTTTTAGGTAAAGGTTGCCGCCGCCGGGCATTGCATCCGCAGCGTTTACATAAAGGTTCCACATGGCCTGTTCGATTTGCCCCTGATCTGCCTCTATGGAAAGCAGATTTTCAGCGAGGTCCAGATGAACCATGATTTCCTTCTTCGTTATGCCAAAGGTATCTGAGGTCTCCTTTACGAGTTTGTTCAAGCTCAGGGGTGCTATCTCATATCTCCCTTCCCTAGCATATCCAAGGAGCTGACTGGTCAATTTAGATCCGCTTTCAACGAGTCTCTCGATGTTCTTCAGCTTCTCATAGAGCTGATGGGTAGGATCAGTCTCCGACACTGCTAAACTCGTGTTTCCCAAGATGCCCATGAGAAGGTTGTTGAAATTGTGGGCGATGCCGCCTGCTAGTGTACCGAGGGCTTCCATCTTTTGGGCTAGCTGGAGCTGCTCTTCGAGCTGTTTTCTTTCGGTGATGTCCTCATAGATAATGAACTGATCACCTGAGTCCATTGTCACAGGCCTGAAATGGATTATCTTCTCTGAGTTGTCCTTACAGCGCACAACAAAGGTACGCTGTCCAGACTCCCCACCCCTTGCCCCTTTCAGGTCGCCCATCCAGGATGAAATGACCTCATCTCTGTACTCGGGATCGGGGAATGCCTTTCTAAACCAATCAGCTCCTGTTGGAATGTCTTTCAGGGTGTATCCAAACAGCTCCACGAACATTGGATTGACATATTTGTAATCACCACGTTTTCCCACTATTGACACACCAAAGGGAGACTCCTCTACGAGAACTCGGAATTTTTCCTTTTCACCCTGCAAGGCCTCTTCAGCCCTCTTGCGCTCGGTGATGTCTGCTAACATCATGATCGCCCGGCCGTCATCTATGAGAGTTGGCTTGATATCCAGTTCTCTAACCTCACCGTCTTTGCACGTAACCCGTAGGACCTTGTTTGCCCCCCTTTTAGTGATATCCTCGTGCCAATACTTAATGACCTCCTTCTTATATGAGGAATCTATGAATCCCTTATTAAGCCATTCCCTTCCCGTTGGAACGTCCTCAAGCGTATACCCAGTGATCTGGGTGAACGCGGGATTTGTGTATTGAAATACTCCATCTTTATCAATCAGTACGACCCCATAGGGGGCATTCTGCAAAATGGAAAAGAACGTTTCCCTTTCCTTACGCAGTAACTTTTCAACCTGCCTGCGTTCAGTGACGTCGAGAATTTGAGCCACAGTCTTCACGTTGCCTGCTGAATCCCGAATAACAGTAGAGCTAATCTCTACCCGTCTCATCGTACCGTCCTTACGAACCACGTTGAATTCGTAGCGTGGCGGCACCTCCTCTCCTTTTTGCCTCTTCACGTAGTAAGTGGCGACCACATCTCGGCTTTCCTCATCGAGAAAGGAGCGGAAGTCCTGCCCAATGAGCTCCTTGGCAGAGCGTGCCAATATTCGACACAATTCCTCATTTACGTAAACGAACCGATACTCATCATCGACGATGAGGATCCCGTCGTGTGAGTTCTCCACGATAGAACGATACCGCTCCTCGCTTTCCAGCAGTGCCTTTTCCGCTCGCTTCTGTTCGGTGATATCTACCATTGCTCCCAGTACGGCAGGACTGCCACCAAAGTTGAGACGAGTGGTTATCATCTCCAACCATCGCTCCGTTCCATCCTTTCGGATCCCGCGGAACTCGTAGCGATTTGCCCCCGGTCTTCCCTCGAGACGCTCCTGAAACCGTCCCCATACAAGCGCTTGATCCTCGGGATGGACCATCCCTTTCAATTCTTCAATCGAAAGGGATTGTAACTCCTCGGCGCTATGTCCTGTGATCTCGGCGAAAGCCACGTTGGAAAAGACGACCTTGAAGTCCTGTATGATCACCAGACCCTGGAGGGTTTGGTCAACGAGTGCCCGGTACAGTTCATCGGCCTGCTTCAGTTGGCCCTTTGAATTCACTACCTGAGCCATCCCTTGGCTGAGGTTACCGATATGGGTAGTGAGCCCTTCTTTTGTTCTTAGGGCGGTTTTCATTTTGCTCCCTCGAGTGATACCATTGGTGGGTATTCCGGCTTTCGCGGTTTGCTCCATAACGACCACCATCCCACGGTATGAAATGCAAAATAGGGGCCAAAGTCTTCGTTGTGAGCGTTGCTGTAATCCATATTAGAGATGGTAGCAGGGCATGAAAGTTCTGGACGGGCTAGTCAGGTGTCCTTAGGGCGGGAATCGTGCTCGTTGATGGATTTTTCGGCGGGTGTATCAAGAGGGCATCGGTGCTAATCGGTCAGCTGTCCGTCGGAATCACGAAATTGGTGTGAGCTCTGTGAAAGCGCCCAGTTTGGGTTGTTTTGCCAACGCGCGTTGACCTACCCCATCAGCCGTCAAATTGATGACGGCTCATGGGGAGAATTTACCCTACAGCATTTTTCTGAGCGCCTCAGTCAGCGCAGGAACGACCTCAAACAGATCGCCGACGACACCGTAATCAGCTTTTTGGAAGATAGGCGCATCAGGGTCTTTATTGATAGCGACAATGACCTTGGATGTGCTCATTCCGGCCAAGTGCTGAATCGCCCCGGAGATTCCGCAGGCAACGTAGAGATTGGGAGACACGACCTTACCCGTTTGACCTACCTGATCTGAGTGCGGTCGCCAGCCTGCATCCACGGCTGAACGCGATGCACCAACGGTCGCGTCAATGAGATCAGCCAATTCCTCTAAAATGCTGTAATGCTCCGGTCCTTTCATACCTCTGCCGCCAGAGACGATCCGTTCCGCCTCGGTCAGATCGACCTTGCCCCCTGCCTCTTGAATGACATCGACAACCGTGGTCTTCAAGTGCGTGTCATCGAGGCTGAATTCGGCGTCAACAACCTCAACCGATCTTGATTCATCCGGTTCGTTGATTTCAAAAATATTCGGTCGCGCCGTGGCCATTTGGGGTACGCTGTCCTTATAGGTAACGGTAGCGTAAGCCTTGCCCGCATAAATAGGCCTCTTAGCAACCAGATTACCGTCCTCGATCGAGAATTCTACACATTCCTGAGCCACACCGACTCCCAGTCTGGCAGCAAGCCTCCCTGAAAGATCCTTTCCCTGAACCGATGCACCTAAGAGGATAATGGCAGGCTGATGAGCCTCGGCTAGCTGTGCGATTACACGGGCATACGCATCCGTGGTATAGGCTGCCAAGCGCTCATCATCGGCCACCATGACCTTGTCGGCACCGTACTTTCCGAGCTCTGATGCTTTTTGCTTAATATTGGAGCCGAGAAGGAGAGCCGTTACTGGTTGCCCCATCTTGTCCGCTAGGCGTCTCGCCTCGCTCACGAGCTCAAAGGATATCTTCCTTAATTCACCTTCTCTCTGCTCAGCAACAATCCAGATTCCCTGCGCCATCTTTTTCTCCTTTATTTCTTAATTAGGCAGTTTGTGTTAGATGATTTTTGCCTCTTCATGAAGCAAGGTTGCCAGTTTTGTGGCCTTTTCCGCTGGTGTTTCTCCTTCCACCATCTTTCCCGGCGCCCTTTCTGCGGGTGGCGTCAATTGTATGACCTTTATCTTTGCCCCGCTTTCTCCGACATCACCAGCATCTAAACCAAGATCAGCAAGCGTCTTAACATCGAGCGGTTTCTTTTTTGCCTTCATGATGCCGGGAAGTGATGCATATCGTGGCTCGTTCAAGCCCTTCTGGGCGGTGATTAAGGCGGGAAGAGGGGACTGTATGACAAAAGTTCCTCCCTCTACTTCCTTATGAGCTGTGAGGCTGGAGCCGTCTTCGTTCATCTCCAATTTTACCACCACCGATATTTGTGGAATGTCAAGGAGCTCAGCCAAGCTCGCTCCAACTAACCCGTAGTCGTCATCGACACCCTGTTTGCCGCACAGAACGATATCATATGCAAGATCCTTGATAACGGCGGCGAGTATCTTGGCAGTACCGAGAGAATCACTTCCGGTGACGGCCGGATCATCAACCAGTATGCCCTTGTCCGCACCCATTGCTAAGGCTGTCCTAATGGCTTCGGTCACTCGGGCTGGTCCAACGCCCACGATTGTGACTTCTCCGCCGAATTTCTCCCGAATGCGCAATGCCTCCTCAACGGCATACTCATCGTAAGGATTCATGACCCATTTAATGTTATCAGTCACAATTCCCTTAGCATCTGGAGCGATCTTGATTTGGGTCTCTGTATCAGGTACCTGTTTCAGGCAGACTACAATATTCACAACATCCCCCTTTCTAGTATTTGCTCACTGTTAGGTGCACGAAGCACTATCTAGACTGATTAAATTCAACCCTTTCCGCTGGTGCCAATCCTTAGCACCAAAATATTGAACTTGTCAACAAAGATCAAATGCGTCGGAAACGACAATTCGTTGAAGTTGATCCTCGAACTCCAGTGCCCCTCGGATATTTCTCTACGGGCATGAGATCGAAACCCGGAGCCGAACAAGCAAGACAATCACTTCCTGATACCGTTAATGAAAAAACTGCTGATCTGTCTTGAAGCTGTTTCTATGTCGTATTTGGGTTTCTTAGATAGGACCCAGAATCTGGACATTTCATCAAGGGCACCAAAGAAGGCCCGCTTGGCAATACCGGGAAGTATATCCTCCCTGACCGCGCCCTTCTGTTTTCCCTCCCTGATAATATCCCCGATGAGATCGAGGTATTCGAAAAATCGTGGGTTACGGTAATTCTTCATGAACTTGCTGCTCTGTCTGAGTTCAACCTGGATAATTTCCGCCATATCTTTGTTATCCTTGATCAATTTGAGATGAACTAAGGCGAACTTCTCGATTTTTTTTAATGGATCGCTCTCGACGCTGATCTCCTTCCTCATGTTATCCAATACTTCCTTCATCTTTTCTTCGAACAGCGAAATGAGAATATCATCCTTGTGGTCAAAATAGATGTATATGGTTCCATCGGCTATTCCCGCCTCTTGGGCAATTTCAGACACCTTAGCTTTGTAAAAGCCCTTTTTAGCAAACACCTTAGCTGCGGCGTCAATTATCCTTCTGTATTTTTCATGGTTCTTATGCCTCATGCCTTCGGTACCAGCAGGAAGAAATTACTATCTTTACGTCTTCTAATATGAATGAGCATTCATTTTCTAGCAAAAGCACGGAGGATGGTCAATATATTTTGTTGAGTGCAGGGAGATTTTCTTGGAAGCGTTGCCTTGCCCCAATCGCCTGTAAGAGCCTTTACCGAGCTCCATTCGTGATTATCATAGGTAATGAGTTATGCCTCCACGAAGAGGTGTTCAGGTGCAAAGGGCTCCTAGTTTATCGACACTATTTCAAGAACATACCTGTGTATGTTCGGATATTAGCACTTGACATGCTCTGAAAGGTGAAACTATACTCTTTACCGATGTAGTTATATTATAGCTATATTGTAATTATTACCGACACGGTTATCGGAGTATCATTTTGTGGAAAAAAACCCTATGAAGTATGCTCTCTTTTTGGGATGCACCATCCCAGCTCGCGCGAGGAACTACGAGCTGTCTGCCCGCGCAGTTGCCAGTCGGCTAGGTGTGGAACTGGTGGATATAGAGGAATTCGCGTGCTGTGGTTTCCCCCTTGAGGCATCAGATGAAACGGGGTGTCTTCTTCTCGGTGCAATGAACCTCTGCTTGGCCGAGGAGAAGGGCTTGGATATATGCGCCCTGTGCAGCGCCTGCGCATCGATGCTCACCAAGACGGCTTATCACCTTGATCACGATCGGAACTTAAAGCGACGCGTAAATACGTATCTCTCAGGGATTGGCAAACAGTACGAGGGACCGGTAAAGGTCAAACATTTCGCTCGTGTGCTCCTTGAGGATGTCGGGTTGGAGAGAATAAAAGGAGTGGTAAAGAGGGATTTGATGGGGCTTAAGGCGGCCACCCACTATGGATGCCACTATCTGAAGCCCTCTTACATTTATGAGGGCTTTGACGATCCCCAAGATGCACAGACCCTTGAACGCATCCTTGAAGCAGTTGGGGTCGAGAATGTTCAATACAGACGAAAGAAGGATTGCTGTGGCGGGCCGGTGCTTCTGACCGATGAGGAAGTAGCTCTCAAGGTAGCGGAGGAAAAGCTGAGAAACGTAAGGGAGGTCGGTGCCGATTGCATGAATCTGGTCTGTCCCTTCTGCAGTCTCATGTTTGATGCCAACCAGAAAGGTATCGAAGCGAAGTCGGGCGATGAATTCAATACCCCGGTTCTGTATCTCCCTCAGATACTTGGGCTGGCTATGGGTTTCGATCGTAAGGAACTTGGCCTCAACCTGAACTCCGTAAGCACCAAGGAACTGGAATCGACGTTAGAGGGAAAGGACTCGGCGTGACACAAGCTGGGCAGATGAGAAAGTTTGCTTTGAGAGACGTAGATCCTGATTTCATTAAAGAGCTAGAAGCGTCTGAGTTTTTCGGCGCGTTCAGGGGTTGCTACGCCTGTGGCACCTGCACGGCAGGTTGTCCGGTGCACAGGGTGAACAGTAGTTATAACCCCCTTCGTATCATGAGGATGCTCGTCTTTGGCATGAGGGAGGAGCTGCTGAAGGGGGAGATGATCTGGCTTTGCTCGGATTGTTACACGTGCCAGGAAAACTGCCCCATGGAAGTGAAGATCACCGATATCATTAACCATCTCAAGAACCTTGCAACCCGTGAGAACAACATTCCCATTGGAGTAAGCACGCAGAAAAAGCTGCTGAAGGATCAGGGCAAAATCTACATCATCGATGAGTTTGACAACAAAAAGAGGTCGAAGGTGGGCCTTCCCTCGCTGCCCGAAATGGGGGAGGAGGCGAAGAGATTGCTCAAGGTGAGGCAATCATGATGGGCAAGTGATCGGCGAGCATGGGCAGCACAACTGGGTTCAGTTTTACAGTGGAAGTGTGACGGGCTGCTTTGATGTGTCGTCGCGATGGCAGGGCATGGCAAAAAAAGACATCTCCATTCTCGTGTTAAGCGTACTTTCAAAGAGCTCAGGTGTTGCGCTGATTCGAGGTTGTATATGCTAGAGAAGAAGATTGGCTCCGTTCTGATAGCAGGTGGGGGGATTGCTGGCATGCAGGCTGCCATTGATCTGGCAGATTCTGGTTACTACGTTTACCTCTTGGAGAAGGAAACATCAATTGGTGGGGTTATGGCGCAACTAGATAAGACCTTCCCCACCAATGATTGTACCATGTGAATCATCTCACCGAAACTGGTCGAGGTCGGCCGGCACATCAACATAGAGTTGCTTACACTCTCAGAGATAAAGGCGGTAAGGGGAAGGGACGGGAGTTTTGAGGCTGTAATCACCCAACATCCGCGGTTCGTGGATATAGACAAGTGTATTGCCTGCGGAATCTGTGCGGAAAAGTGCCCCCGTAAGGTTGATGATGAATACAACATGGGCTTTGATAAGCGGAAGGCCATATACGTCAAATACGCCCAGGCNGTTCCCCTCAAGTATGCTATTGATGCGGACCACTGCATCTTTTTTGAAAAGGACAGATGTAAGGCCTGCGAGAAGTTCTGTCCCGCAGCGGCTATCGATTTCGAGCAAAAGGAAAGGGAATTAACCCTCCAGGTGGGATCCATTATCCTCAGCCCCGGCTTCCAGTGTTTTGACCCGTCCAAGTATACTCAATATCGGTACGCGAAGCACCCGAATGTCGTTACCTCCATTGAGTTTGAGAGAATCCTCGCCGCCTCTGGGCCGTACCAAGGCAAGCTTTTACGCCCCTCCGATAAGCGAGAGCCAAGAAAGATCGCATGGCTCCAGTGCGTTGGCTCGAGGGATACGCATCACTGTGACCATAGCTATTGTTCATCGGTATGCTGTATGTACGCCATTAAGGAGGCAGTCGTTGCTCGGGAACATACCCGAAATGAGCTTGATTGTGCCATTTTTTTCATGGATATGAGGACCTACGGGAAGGACTTCGAGAGGTACTACAATAAGGCCATGGAGGAGGGCATTAGGTTCATCAGATCGAGGATTCCGACGGTTGAGGAAGTACCAGGAACAGATGATCTGGAGATCTCCTACACGGATGACGCAGGTAACCTGGTTGATGAACGCTTCGATCTCGTGGTTCTCTCCGTTGGGATGGAGATATCACCTGAGACTGCTGATACCGCCCGTAGGCTCGGCTTACAGTTGAGATCCGACTCATTCGTTATGTCCACGTCGTTTAGGCCGGTGAGCACCTCCCAACCCGGCATCTTCGTTGCCGGCTGCTTCCACTCCCCCAAGGACATCCCCTCATCGGTCATCGATGCCAGTGCAGCAGCCGGTGAGGCGGGTGCCCTGCTCTCAGAGGCCCGGTTCACCCGCTCACGGACCAAGGAGCTGCCCCCCGAGATCCCCACCGTTGAGCTCACCGGTGAACGGCCCAGAATCGGGGTCTTCGTCTGTAAGTGCGGAATCAACATCGCCGGGGTGGTGGATGTCCCCGCCGTTGCCAACTATGCCCGATCCCTTCCCTTTGTGGAGCACGTGGATGAGAACCTGTTCTCCTGCTCCCAGGACACCCAGGAGCAGATCACCGCTGCCATCACCGAGCACGGCCTCAACCGGGTGGTCGTTGCCTCCTGCACCCCCCAGACCCACGAGGCCCTGTTTCAGGAGACCGTGAGAAACGCCGGGATCAACAAGTACCTCTTTGAGATGGCAAATATCAGAAACCAGTGCTCCTGGGTCCACGCCGATACCCCTGAGGCGGCAACCGAGAAGGCAAAGGATTTGGTCCGGATGGCAACCGACAAGGTGGCCCTGCTCGAGCCCCTTGCCGAGCAGGAGCTTGACGTTGACCAGAGGGCCCTGGTCATCGGCGGGGGGCTCTCCGGGATGACGGCTGCCAGAAACCTCGCCGAGCAGGGTTATAATACCTACCTCATCGAGAAATCCGATCGTCTCGGGGGAAATGCCCTGAAGCTCTATAGGACCTGGAAGGGGGAGGATATCGCTGAGAACACCCACGCGCTCATCAAAGCCATTGAAGCGGATGGGCGGATCACGACCTTTCTCAATGCCACCATCACCGCGGTTGAGGGCTTTGTGGGTAACTTCACCACGGCCATTACCGCGGATGGTGAGGAGCACACCCTCACCCACGGGGTTGCCATCATCGCAACCGGTGCCACCGAGCTCACCCCCACCGAGTATTGCTACGGAACCGATCCCCGGGTGGTAACCTCCCTTGAGCTCGATGAGCTGCTGAAAACACATGATCCTCGCCTCACGGAGATCACTACCTGTGTCTTCATCCAGTGCGTGGGCTCCCGCATCCCCGAGCGTCCCTACTGCTCAAAGGTGTGCTGTACCCACTCGGTTGTCAGTGCCCTGCACCTCAAGCAGCTCAACCCGGAGATGAACGTCTTTGTGCTGCACCGGGATGTGAGAACATATGGGTTGAGGGAAACCCTTTACAGAGATGCCCGGGAAAAAGGGGTCATCTTTGTTAGATATGACAATGAGAAGGAGTTGAGCGTAAGGAAGATCGATGAAAAGCTAACCGTAGAATTTACCGATCACACCCTCAAGCGGGAAGTGGAGATTAGACCTGACCTCTTGGTTCTGGCATCTGCAATTGTGCCAAGCAATGGGGACAACATTGCTCAACTTTTCAAGGTACCCTTGAACGAAGATGGCTTC
>JGI24422J19971_10000222_pt1 | contig 29523 bp, 32 predicted proteins | sample DeeMarSWOR152_54_FD_19971 | JGI IMG/M metagenome (IMG submission 19971) | reverse complement strand
ACTGGATAACTGCCTCGTGACCTTCTGTGGCAGGCGTTGTACTCTCATTACTCGAAAGCATTTCACCTCGAGAGTTAACTACCGCCGTCAGTATTTTACTGCCTCCGAGGTCAACACCAAGAATCAAATCGTCAGCATTTTCACTCAATTTCAAACTCCTGCTATGAGCCTCAGTTATAAGTAGGCCCCTTTGCAGAAACCGGCGTTTCTTTTAAAAGTAAGGCTTGCTCTTGATTTCACTCATAGATTATCCTAGCGGGTATCTTTGTAGCCTCACTCCCAGACTTGGTAAAAACGGCCAGCTTGGATTATATTCATCTTCCCCCAACTTGCAGACCCTGCCCCCATGTCAATAAGTTTTGTTACAGTTCATATTATATTGTATACTGGGGCAGATAATAAAAAAAGGCAGTAAGCTCTCGTGAACAATCAAAGGCAGGTTCCCATTATTTACAATCTATTCCCTCGCCTAGCAGGTACTATGTCTGATTGGCTCCAGCACGCATCCCGCGTCGCAGAAATGGGCTTCAACTGGCTGTATATCAACTCAATCCATTACCCAGGGTTTTCTGGCAGTTTGTATGCTGTAAAGCACCACTATCGTATTAATCCGCAATTCTTGCCTCCCGATACGAGGAAGGACGACCTGGCAGTCTTAGAGCAAACCCTGCGAGGATTCCAGGATTTAGGGCTCTGGCCTATGATGGACCTGGTCATCAACCACAGTTCACGGGACTGCCCTTTGATCCAAGAACACCCAGCCTGGTATGTTCACAATGAGCATGGTGAAATCGTCAGCCCGTTCGCCCGGGACCCCGATAATCCGAAAAAGATAACAGTATGGGGTGACCTGGCGGAGATAGACAACGAAGGCTCAACTGATAGAGAAAGCCTCTGGGCCTACTGGGCTGAACTCCTAAAGCGCTACCTGAGACTGGGATTCAAAGGTTTCCGCTGTGATGCAGCGTACAAGATACCTGCTGCTCTATGGCGCTATCTCGTTGAGGAAGCAGCAAGTATTGACCCGGAGGCGATGTTTTTTGCTGAAACACTAGGATGCACTGAAGAGGAAGCTTTGGCGCTGCGCAATGCCGGCTTGCATTACTTTTTTAACAGCTCTAAGTGGTGGGACTTCGAACAGCCATGGTGTCTGACGCAGCATGAGAAGTTTGGTAAGATTGCCCCATCAATCTCATTCCCCGAAAGTCATGATACGACTCGCCTTGCTGCTGATACAGGTGGTAATGAGGCTGTGCAGCGTCAGCGCTATGCCTTCGCTGCTTTTTTTTCTGCCGGACTTATGATGCCTATCGGCTACGAGTTTGGTTTCAGGAAAAAATTGGACGTTGTTTCTACTCGCCCTATAGACTGGGAGACATCCTCTTTCGACCTCCAGAGATTCATAAAGAGGGTTAACAAACTCAAGACAGAACATCCTCTGCTCCATGGTGAGGGGAAGTTAAAGACGGTCACAAGCGATAGGAATACTCTTGTGCTAGAACGGCATTCAGAGCAAGCATCAGGGCAGGTGGCCTGGATTCTGGTAAACAAGAGTAAGGAGAGCTGCACGAAAGTAACCCTCGATGGCCTTGCCCTGACCTCCCGTCATCGCTTGTATCGTATTTGCCAAGATGCAAATTCCTCACGCGAACTCCCGCTTTCAGGGCAACCCTTGGTGCTTAATCCCGCCGAAGTGCTGTTCCTCTTGGAATCCTGACAAAGCAATGGTAAGATTTTTCGAGGAGAGCGCCTAGCATGAATTTTCCCAGGGCAAGCGGGATATTATTGCACCCGACATCACTTCCTGGCCGATTCGGGATAGGAGACTTGGGAAAGGAGGCTTATCAATTTGTAGATTTTCTGGCTAGTACCAGGCAACGTCTTTGGCAGATTTTACCCCTGGGTCCCACTGGCTACGGCAATTCTCCATATCAGTGCCTTTCCGTCTTCGCTGGAAATCCACTGCTTATAAGCCTGGAAAGACTGGTCGAAGATAAGTTCCTGGATCCTGCTGACATAGAGAATGTGCCTTCCTTCCCTGAAGATAGGGTTGACTATGGCTCAGTTATCGAATTTAAGCTGCCTCTGCTGAGAAAATCGTTTGAGTACTTCCTGAAAAAAGCTACTCCAAGTGAGCGGGAAAAATTCGAAGTTTTTTGTCAGCAGAACGCCTCCTGGCTTGAAACCTACTCCTTATTTATGGCATTGAAAGAGTCTCATGGCCTCGCTGCCTGGAACACCTGGGAGGAAAATATTCGAAGACGGCAGCCTAAGTCTCTACAACATTGGAGCAAGAAGATGGACATCGAAATATGTCATCACAAATATCAACAATATCAATTTTTTAAGCAATGGTCCGAACTAAAGAGCTATTCTAATGAGCACGGAATCAGGTTCATCGGTGATATGCCCATATTTGTTGCTCTTGATAGCGCTGAGGTCTGGTCACAACCAGAAATATTCTATCTGGATAGCGGTGGCAGACCAACGGTGGTGGCTGGGGTGCCTCCTGACTACTTTAGCAAGACAGGGCAGCTATGGGGAAACCCCCTTTATCGCTGGGATGTAATGGCTAGGGATGGCTATGTGTGGTGGATTGAGCGCTTTCGGGCAACGCATGCCTTGGTGGATGTCATCAGGTTAGATCATTTTCGTGGCTTCGAGAAATACTGGGAGGTTCCAGGCACAGATATCACCGCTATGAACGGGCGGTGGGTTGCCGGACCAGGGATCGAACTCTTCGAAGCCGTGCAGAAGATATTAGGCACCCTGCCCATTATTGCAGAGGACTTAGGAGTAATCACACCAGAAGTAGACGCACTTAGAGACCAACTCGGCTTTCCGGGGATGCGGGTTCTCCAGTTTGCCTTTGGTAGTGATCTTAAAGCTGATGATTACAAGCCTCATAACTACGAGCGAAACTGTGTAGTATATACTGGCACCCATGACAACAACACGACTGTTGGGTGGTTCAAGGATATGGCAATAGAGGATACTACCCAAAGTAAGGAGGAAAAAAAGAAGGAAAGGCAGACTGCCTTGAATTATCTCGGCACAGACGGACACGAAATCAATTGGGATTTCATCCGCCTGGCTTTGATGTCCGTCGCCGATACAGCTATCATCCCCATGCAAGACGTTCTGGGATTGGGTAGCAAATCCAGGATGAATTGCCCAGGTAGAGCGGAAGGCAATTGGTGCTGGCGTTTTGTGCCTGATATACTGACCGAAGAAATCAAAAACAGGTTAAAGGAATTAACTGCACTCTATGGACGGTAATTATAGCTTGATGGTCTTGTACCGGAGGGTTTATTAGGTTGAAAAAACTGGTCTAGGATTAAGAAAGTAAGCCAGCTTGTGCCACCAAAATAGATACGAACTGAAAAAAGATATTACTTCCAATAGAAATCTCGTTGCAGTACACCTCTTTAGTTAAATTAGGAACACGTTTGCAGAGCTTGCGTTTAACTGTTGTTGCCTCTCAGGCAAATATGGAAAAATCAATCAAGCAAGTGGTGAGGAAGGGAAATAATCCGACCACCTGACTGTCGCGATTTCAGGTGACTTTCCAATCCACCTTTTGAAGCTAAAAAGGGTGTTCCGAAGGCTGGGAACACTATACTGACTCTTTATCAGCCGGTTCTGTGTTCGAGTCCCAGGCGGCTCACGTTAGATACCGAATTTCCCTCAAAGGACATATGATATATCACCCGACGGCAGCTGGTTGACAAAAACCCTAGGATGAACCTTTCCTGGATAGTAGGTATTATTAAAACGTCCCGATTACGGCTATCTGGGTGTTGATTTTAGCCCGAAATCAAGTCGGGTGCGAAGAAAGCGGGCTATATCCCCTCGATTTATTACTCCAATGGCTTTCCCAGCTTCCATTACCGGTATGTGGTTGGTATTTTCTCCACTCATTTCCTGGAGCACATCTAAGATATCCTGGTCAGCATAGGCTACCTTCAATTTGCTTGCCGGGGTCATGATATCCCGCACAGAGGTGATTGCCCAACTGCTGCGGGGGATTTTCTTTATCTGTTGGAGGGTGACCATACCTTCTAATTCAGCTCCCCCGCTTATCAAGAAGCAACTTCGCCCTGTGAGCAATATATATTGCTGAGTTAGCTCCATCAAATTCAGATGTGGAGGAATGAGAGGACAACCATAGTCCATAACCTGGCGTGCTGTGACACCGATAAGGGCATCGCGAAGCAAAACCTGCTGATAACTAGCTCTGGCTGCATCACGGAGAAACCAGCCAATAAATATTAGCCACAAGCCCTGCACCCAGAGGCGGAAAGCGAAAAGAAGAACAAAGCCTCCAGCCATAAAGGCATAAGCTATACCTTGCCCTACTTTGCTAGCTATGCGAGTTGCTCTTTGGTAATCGTTGGTTCTTTGCCACACGAGGGCACGAAATATTCTGCCTCCATCCAAGGGAAAACCGGGGATTAAGTTGAACACAGCTAAAGCCACATTTATTACAGCTAGCCACTGCATTAGGCTAGCGGCCAGGATTTGCTGCTTTCCTGCCAGTAAAATATACACTCCGTAGAAAATACCAGCCAGAGCCAAGCTGGTTAAAGGGCCAACTATAGCTATTAAGAGTTCTGCTCTGGGGCGGGTCGCCTCCTTAGTTATTTGAGAAACACCGCCAAAAACAAAAAGGGTAATCTCTTTAACTGGGATATTGTTACGAATAGCCAAGATGCTGTGGGCTAGTTCATGAGTAATGATGGAAGCGAAAAAAAGAAGGCTGGTTAATATGCCCAAAATTATCCTTTGTGCTATAGGCGGGTAAGGAGGCTCTACTAAGGGGTAAAGCACGAGTGAAGAAGTAACCAGAGCAAAGATAATGAACCAGGTATAATTGAGCCGCAGGGGAATACCAAAGACTTTACCTAAACTTATATTGCCCCTCATCATCTCTCCTGCGGCACAGTACAACCGATAATCTTGTAAGCTAGTTTAGCCAATAAAAAGGCACAAGAGCCTGGCCCCTCCCCTGGGCAAAATTCCATCAAATCGAAGCCCACCACATGCCTGTGAAGGGCAACCGATTCTATTATATCCACGGCTTGCTGCCATGGCATACCATTAGGCTCGGGGGTGCCTACTGCCGGCATAATGGAAGGGTCAAGAACATCTACATCTATGGTGACATAGACGTCTTCGCTTAGCGAGTCTATTATGTGGGCTATAGAAGCTGTATTCGATGCCAAATCAGACATATAGAAGGGCGTTAACCTTTTTTGTGTTAAGAATTTTTTTTCTTCCCAGCTAAGGCTGCGTACTCCTGCCTGGGAGATAGGGCAAAGCTCAAAGATGCGGCGCATAACACAAGCCTGGCCATATTTGGTCCCCAGATATTCATCTCGAATGTCAGCATGGGCATCCAGTTGTAACACAGAAAGTCTGGGAAATGTTTCTTTGAAAGCTCGAACTGCCCCTAAAGAAAGGGAGTGTTCTCCACCAAACAACACCACAAATTTCTCCTTTTGTATTAAGTCTTTAATCACCTGATAAACCCTATCAATCATATCTTGAGGACTGCTCAGCAGGGGTTCTACCTCAGGCAGAGTACAAATACCAACTTTGTATATCTCTCGGTCCAGTTCTAAATCGTAAAGCTCCAAATACTGTGAGGCATCGATGATAGCCTGTGGGCCATGGCGAGATCCGCCTCGCCATTCACTGGTGCTGTCGTAGGGGACGGGCACAATTACAGTCCTGGCTTGCTGTAAATTTGAATAAGGCGGTGTTATTCCGGCAAAGACCCGATGTGGCAGAAATGTTCCCTCATACCAACGAGCGAAGGGCTCAGGGTGATAGTCATAGTCATTCATAGTAAATAAAACTCTGGGGGTTGGCCATCGCAAGTTCCGCTTTGGGCCATTCTCTATCAATCAGGCAGGTTCGCAATTTAACAAGCTGAAATCTTTCTCGAAAATCTTCTATTGCTTTCTCGGTATTAAAATCCTTGCAAGAGAAAACGTCTATATTGACGTAATTCTGCTCAACAAAGGTATGGATACCAATATGACTTTCCGCAATAAAAACAAATCCTGATATTCCCCAATCGTCTAATACCTGTCCTACGTATCTGAGCACGTATGGCGGTGAAATCCTGGTCATTCCAATCTTAGCGGGATAAGTTTCCAACCACTGCCGAATGTATTCCTCGTCTCGGAGAATTTTTTGGTTGCCGGAATAACCATCTATAATTAAATGCATTAGACCTCCTCAAGCAACATCTTTCTTAAATCGAAAAGTGCAGCATAAACTGCTCTTTGTTTCATTCTTGAGCGATTTCCACGGAGCATATGGGTGAAGGTTTGCTCAAATTTATCACTGCTCAGGCCTATGAACGCCTGGCCGGAATTTTTATCGGGATTTATGTTACCCCCAACACCCATGCCAACATCTGTTTTTAAAGTCCGGCGCGCGGTCTCAGCCATTGCTTTAGCTACCTGAATGCTTTCCTTACCGTATTGCTCCATAATAGAGCTATCCACACCACACGCCATCATAGCTTCATCACTGCAAGCTAGCAATCCTCCCCCGAAATAAGTACAACTTTCCCGGCCACTGGCAATAGTGCTGCATAGAAGCCCCTCGGTGCAAGATTCCATGATCGCTAAACTTGAGTTTCTGGCTCTGAGCAACTCCCCAATGACAGAGTCCAGTGTATCATCGTCCACCCCCCAAATATAAGAAGAAAAGATGTTTCGAATTTGTTCTTCGCTTTGGGAAATAAGCCTTTGAGCCTCTGTTTTTTCCTTTGCTTTGGCTGTAATACGCAGATAAACACCGTCGGGATTGATATAAGTAGCTAAAGTAGGGTTGGATAGTTTGGAAAGATGGGCTACCAATTCATCCACCTTAGCTTCGGCTAGCCGAAAAGTCTTAATTACCCTGGATAGGATGACCTCTCCCATTATTCTTTGCTCCAGTTTGGGCAATACGCCCTCCTGCCACATCATTTTCATCTCATCGGAGGGTCCGGGTAGGGCTAGAATTATGTGGTTGTCTTTCTCAACCCACCAACCAGGCGCTGTTCCCATACGATTGGGAATTACTTGAGCCGAAGGGATGATAGTCGCCTGTCTTATATTACTTTGTGGTATTTCACCAAGATAGCGGCGGAGCAAATCCTGCAATTCTTGCCATACTTTCTCATCAACTGTCAGTTCCTCATTTACTAGCTCGCCAATAGCCTCACGGGTAATATCATCTTGAGTAGGTCCCAATCCCCCTGTAGTGATAATAAGGTCTGCCCTCTTCCAAGCTTGTTTTAAGGTATCAACCAATCTTTTCTGATTATCGCCTACTGTAGAGATAAAATATAAGTCGATTCCCAGCAAAGGTAACTGATTGGCTAAAAAGGAAGAATTAGTATCAATTATATTGCCCAGTAAAATTTCTGTGCCAACGGGTATTATCTCTGCCTTCATATTAGCATATTAGTTACAAGCCCTTGGCCTTTCATCCTTCTGATTCTGAACGCAGTGAAGGGGAAGTATCCTGCGTCGCTCAGAACGGGGTCCGCAAAGCAGTCTCAGCTAGCATTTACTTGCTGATATGCCTAGATACTTTTCCACTATTGCCATAGCGCAATATTTGCCGCACATGCTGCAAGTCGCTCCGTCGGCAGGTATCTTACTATGGACTTGCCGCGAAAGCTCCGGGTCTAGAGATAGTTTAGTCTGGGTTTTCCAATCGAGAGCCTTGCGTGCCTTGGACATTTGTTCGTCCCACTCTTTGGCACCTTTTACACCCTTAACAATATCGGCAGCATGAGCAGCTATACGAGAGGCAATTACTCCTTCTTTAACATCCTCTACATTGGGGATGGAAAGGTGCTCGGTGGGAGTAACATAGCACAAAAAGTCTGCACCAGCAGCAGCGGCGATTGCTCCCCCAATAGCAGCAGTTATATGGTCGTAGCCAGCACCTATATCGGTCACCAAAGGCCCCAAGACATAGAAAGGCGCCCCACAGCAGAGACTCTTTTCCAATTGAACATTAGTTTCGATTTGGTTCAATGGCAAATGCCCGGGACCTTCTATCATGGCTTGAACGCCAGCTTTCTTAGAGCGCTCTACTAATTCACCAAGGATAATTAACTCTTCGAGTTGAGCCCTGTCAGTGGCATCAGCCAAGCATCCGGGACGTAAGCCATCGCCCAAACTTAAAGTGAAATCGTATTCAAGAGCTAAGTTCAGTAGACGGTCATAATATTGATATAAGGGATTTTCCTTATCATTGTGGAGCATCCAACCGATGAGAAAAGCTCCGCCTCGAGACACTACATCAGTCATCCTACCCTGATTTTTAAGTCTTGCCACAGCTGCTTGGGTCACTCCACAATGGAGGGTCATAAAATCAACCCCGTCTTTGGCATGCTCTTCGATTACAGCGAAAATCTCATCCACAGTTATGTTTACGATGGCTCCACGATTCTCAATGGCTTCAATACCCGCTTGATAAATGGGCACCGTCCCCACCGGCACGGTACTAGCACTCAAGATAGCTCTCCTGATAGCTGAAATATCTCCTCCGGTGCTAAGATCCATCACAGTGTCAGCACCAAAGTCGATAGCGGTCTGTAGTTTCCTTAGTTCCGTGTTCAATTCACAAAAATCTGACGATGTTCCTATGTTAGCATTAACTTTGGTGCGCAGCCCTTTGCCTATGCCGCAGGGTATTAGATTTTTGTGGTTAACGTTAGCTGGAATTATGATTTCTCCCTCAGCTACGCCTTGGATGATGACATCCGTCCCCACACCCTCCATTTCGGCCACGTGCTTCATCTGGGGTGAAATAGTGCCCCTTCGCGCTAACTCAAGTTGGGTCATCTTGCTAAAAACCTCGCATAAGTTATTGTGAAATTACAGTATAAAACATAGTGGTGGTCAATGCAAACGCAATCCCACAAATAATAAGGTAAGTAAAAGCACAGAATCTACATACAAGTTCAAGACAAAGCTCTTAGGGTTTCCTTCTGGATTTTGAACAATTTAATTATTCCTTGCTGGGCTAACGAAAGTAACGCATCGCCAGTTTCCTTAGAGAAAGGTTTGCCCTCGGCAGTTCCTTGAATTTCCACATATTCATTTGTGTCAGTCATGACCACATTGAAATCAACTTCGGCTTGGTAGTCTTCTTCGTAGCAAAGATCGAGCAACATATTGCCATTAACAATGCCCACGCTTGTGGCCGCTATCATTTTATTTAATGGCATAAATGGCAAAACGCCTTGTTTTCTTAAGTTATGGAAAGCATGATAAAGAGCAACATAACCACCGGTGATAGCCGCTGTTCTGGTGCCTCCGTCTGCTTGCAATACGTCACAATCTACTACAAATGTCCTTTCTTCCAGGATAGCTAAGTTGGTCACTGCCCTTAAGCTGCGGCCGATAATGCGTTGGATTTCCTGGCTTCTTCCCTCTGCCCTGTTGCGCGGTGTGCGAGTAACTGTGGAGCGAGGCAACATAGCATACTCCGCAGTAACCCAGCCCTGGCCACTGCCTTTAAGAAAAACGGGTACTCTTTCTTCAAGGCTGACGGAACATAGCACTCTTGTTTGCCCAAGTTCAATTAAAGCTGAGCCCTCGGCGAAATTCTGGTACCCCAAAATTATACGCACGGGGCGAAGCTCATTGTCAGCCCGGTTATCTATTCTTGGCATATTAGAAAAAGTATAACAAACTATTTAGCAATCTGCCCGCCCATTATGATCTGTTATTCACCACCGTCCTCTTTTCTGATAAATCTTTCCATAGAGCGGGCATAAGTCCTCTCCACATCTTCGGGAAAAAAGCAGGCTGGCAGCTCGCCTGACCGCCAATGATATCTAAGGCATTCACAGCAAATGCCTTTCCTGCTAAATGGCTCATAGGTACAGTTACATTTTTCTTTGTTTTGTTCCACGCTGCACTCTCTCATATTTACTCTCCTTCGATAATTGTTTAGTTTGATGCTCTTTGTTCCCAATTAGGAATGACATTATGTATTGGCACAAAAACAAAAATCTGGGCCACTTTCATAAACATATGTTATCATATGCCAAAATAAGGGTATCGGAAAGGAAGGCAGAAGGTTGCAGCTACCATTCGTTGCTTATCTTGATATTGAGACCACAGGCTTATGCTCATTTTACGACGAAATAACNGTTATTGGCATTTGCCTATCCAATGATAGTGGGAATGAATTGGTTCAACTTGTTGGGGGTGATGTAACCAGAGCTAACTTACTCAGGACTTTGCGTTGTGTGGACACAATCTATACATACAACGGCAGCCGCTTTGACCTTCCTTTTATCAATTCCCGTCTGAGGGTAAATCTGAGAGAGCATTTTCATCATCATGACCTGATGCATGATTGCTGGAGAAACAATTTATATGGTGGCTTCAAGGCGGTAGAGCGGCAATTAGGTATTCCACGACGGCTACGGGGTATCGGGGGAGCAGAGGCAGTGATACTTTGGTGGAGATATCAGATTAACCATGACAGAAAGGCTCTGGATTTGCTACTGGAATATAACAAGGAAGACGTGGTTAACCTGAGTGCATTGAGGTGGAAGCTAGAAAGGTTCGGCTATGGAACCCGCTGAGGAAAGCGGTTAAAACAGCTTTTGCTATATTGCTTTGCTTAATCTGTATCCCATGGAAAAGATTCATCATAGTAATAGAGGTCGTTAAAGGCCGTGGTAATTTCATATTCGCCCAGTTTCGAATCAGAATGTGACCTGTGAAGCCAAAACCGGGGATGCCAATAAGGGTATCGAGCAGGCGATTGAGACTCTATCCTCCCCCATTCTCCGTCTTGATACCAATCCTCTATCAGGAAGGCATGTCCATATTCCTCACCATTAGTACCAAGGGCAACATATACCCGCTCCGCATCAATGCCATAGGCTCTAAGGAGGGAGCACAATAAAGTAGAAAAGTCCTCGCAATCTCCGGTGTTGTAGGTCAGGGTTTCTTCGGGGGTTTGCCAATAGTCCTCAACATCCCATCGCTCTTCGTCAGACATATAATCTATATTAATAGCGACCCAGTCTCGGATATCATCAAAGCCAACCTGAGAGAGTTCGTAAGGGGGGATACCGAGGATATCTTGTAAAGTTTTTTCAACCAATGGACATTCGGGCGTGATGTAAGACTTCACTTCAGACCCCATCGTCGGAAGCCCATGAACGTTAGAGCCCTCAGGGTAAATTACGCAGCTGATACAGCTCAACCCAGACACAATAAGCAAGCCAAGCGCGACTCTATAGGCTAAAGGGATTAAAAAGCGCTTTTTCATAGGCAAGCTCCCTGTTATCTTAAACAATAATTTAGTATTCCCAAATCCAGATACAATTTACCATTCAAAGGGACATAAGCCCTGCTGATGGGCTTGGGATATTACTTTCTCTTGACCGCTGCTTTCACCGACTCTTCAATGTCTCTGGCGGTCAATCCGTATTTTTGAAGCAACTCCTCAGCTTTGCCTGACAAAGCATACCTGTCACCAAGGTTGATGAATTCCATAGGCACCGGCTTCTCTCTAGCCGCTGTCTGGGCGACTCGGCTGCCTAGACCACCCTGGGCTAAGTGCTCTTCAGCGACGACAATTGCGCCCGTCTCTGAGGCTGCTTTAACTATAGCCGCTTCATCCAGAGGTTTGAGAGTATGCATGTTGATTACACGGCAATCGATACCTTGTCTTGCTAAGATATCTGCCGCCTCCAGAGCCTTAGCGACCATGACGCCCACAGCTATGATAGTTGCATCTATACCTTGTCTCATGGTTACGGCCTTGCCCGATGTAAAGTGATATCCCTCCGGGTAAACAATCGGTGTCTTAGGGCGGCTTAATCTGATGTAGAAAGGGCCGTAGTTATTTGCCGCCACTTTTATTGCCTCAGCAGCCTCTATGGCGTCTGCGGGGACGACCACGGTGAAACTAGGGAGAGCACAACACAAGGCTAAGTCTTCAATGGCATGATGGGAGCTGCCGTCTTCACCCACAGTGATGCCTCCGTGAGTAGCGACAATTTTGACATTTAGATTCGGCTGGGAAAGGCAAAGCCTTAACTGGTCAAAACAGCGACAGACGACAAAAACAACGAAAGTGGAAGCAAAAACAGTTTTGCCCGAAGCAGCCAAGCCAGCAGCTATGCCTATCATGTTTTGCTCTTCCAAGCCGCAGTTGAAGAACCGCTCAGGAAATTCCCGGGCAAAAAAATTGGTCATCGTTGAGGGCGATACATCAGCGTCTAGAACAACGATATTGGGATTTTCCCTGCCCAGCTCGACCAAGGTCCTGCCATAGGTTTCCCGAGTAGATGCTTCAACCATGCTTACTCTAGCTCCTTTAGTGCCCTTTCAGCTTCCTCCCGGGTAGGTGCCTTTCCGTGAAATGCCACATTGTTTTCCATGAAGCTAACCCCTTTGCCTTTGATCGTGCGGGCGACGATGACAGCGGGTTTGCCTTTTACCTTTTCAGCCCCTTGGCAAGCGGATAGGATTTGGTCAAAGTCATGTCCGTCTATGTCAAGAGTATGCCAGCCAAAGGCTTGCCATTTCTGAGTTAAAGGCTCAAGGTTCATGATGTCTCGAGTCCATCCGCTGAGCTGTATACCATTGCAGTCAACTATGGCCGTTAGGTTATCGAGTTTGAAGTGGGCTGCTGAAAGGGCCGCCTCCCAAGTCTGTCCCTCCTCACATTCTCCATCACTTAGAAGAACATAGGTCCGGTAAGTTTTAGAATCCAGCCTGGCGGCAAGGGCAACGCCAATAGCAAAGGACAAACCCATGCCTAACGAACCAGCTGACATTTCTACCCCAGGGGTGAACTTTCTATCAGTGTGTCCCTGGAGGCGGCTACCCAACTTTCTCAATGTTGTCAACTCTGACACTGGAAAGTAACCAGCTTCAGCTAGGGCAGCATATAAAATTGGGGCAGCATGTCCCTTGCTTAATATAAATCGGTCACGGTCTGACCACTGTTGATTCTCGGGGTTATGGCACAAAACGTTAAAATAAAGGGCAGTGATGATATCAGCTGCTGATAGAGAGCCGCCAGGATGTCCACTGCCTGCTGTAGCTGTCATGGTGATTACATGACGGCGTAGCTTTTTAGCCATTTCCTTGAGCTCTGATGTGGACATATCGAATTTGTTGTCTGGAGAAGCGCTTTCGGGGGACACTCCACTATGATTTGGCATTGCTCAAGGACTCAATTGTAACTCAGAATGGTTTACAATGTCTATAGCTAAACCATCCCAGGCAAATCTTGCGATTTTCTTGGGGAACTAGTTAATTTGGAAATTAAATTTATTCGGGAACCCAGACAGGTTACAAGACTTTTTTAGATTAATCTAGTGAGCTATTCCAAGACCAAAAGAGGAGATATTATATTGACGGTGGGAGGAGTTGTTTTAATTGAGTCAAATCACTAAGAGACTCCTGATGGTTTCTCCTCGACCTCTCAATATAGAGAGCATTTATGCCAGCCTGTCGGGCATTGAGGAAATCAAATTGCCAGTTATCACCAACATGGACAACCTGGCTCGGCTTAACGCCCATCTCTTCACATACCTTCAGGTAAAAATCAGGGCTCTTTAATTGCCTATAATGTGATATGGAAGAAAAAATTCGGACAAAATAAGGTTCGATATCTTGCAATAAGAAATGCAATAGCTCCAGTGGTGTGCCCGAGGCAACAATCAACTTATATTCACTGGCTAAGGAAGCAAGAACCTCATTTACCTCGGGATAATAGGCTATCTCACCCAGGCAGCTTTTGATCGCTGGCTCAGCAGAACCCAAGCCAAGATAGCTAAACCAGTATTCGATATCATACCACTCCAGCCTCTGGTCGCCAATCCTGCCATATTCCTCAACAATACACCTCTTAGCTTGGGCAAGGTCAATTCCTTTTTTATGAGCATAAAGCGCAGGAATAGCCTCATGCCATATGGCCTGGCTGAAATCAGGTGTTACCACTGTTCCCTCAGCATCAAAAGAGATTAATTCAATTTGCTTCATCTTGAAATACTGATATTATCATGGTAAATGAGCGAAAGTCCATTTGCCTATTCCCCGCTAGCAGGCTAAAATACACACAATGCTAAGTTATTCAGTTACAGAGAAGCTGAACCATGCCTTTGAGATGGGTCCTATAAGGCCTCCCAGTGAAGCTTATTCCCTACTGATAAGGGCGACCAGAAATTGCCCCTGGAATAGATGCCAGTTCTGCTCGGTATACAAAGGTAGTAAGTTTGAGCTGAGGCCAGTGGAAGAAATTCTAAAAGACATAGAGGCAGCTAAGGCAATCAGCGAAGGCATAAAAGAAATAGCGTGGAAGATGGGCTATGGCGATAGAGTGCGAGAGGTAGCGGCAATACTTTCTAATCAACCTCAATATGGACAATGTGTGCATAATGTTGCCCTCTGGCTCGGGACAGGAGGCAAGTCAGCCTTCCTCCAGGATTCTAATACCCTAATCATGCGTACCTCCGAGCTAACTCAGGTGATTACTTTCCTGAGAAAAACCTTCCCTGGCCTAAATAGAGTAACTACATATGGTCGGTCCCATACGGCAGCCAGAAAGTCGTTAGCGGAGTTAAAGGAACTTAAAGATGGCGGGCTGGATAGGGTTCACGTTGGACTGGAGACCGGATATGACTTTTTGCTGGCTTATATGGAAAAAGGGTGCACTGCTAAGAACCATATTGAAGGTGGGAAAAAGGTGATAGAAGCAGGCATTTCTCTATGTGAATATGTCATGCCGGGTCTTGGCGGCAAGAAAATGTCTCAAGAACATGCCCAAGAAACAGCCAGGGTGTTAAACGAGATTGATCCTGATTATATCAGGCTGCGCAGCCTCCATGTCTCTCCAATTATTCCGTTGTGGACCAGGTTGCAGGACGGAGATTTTAAATTGCAAACAGAGGACGAGGTTGTAAAGGAAATAGCTGTTTTCATCGAAAACTTGCGAGTTACCAGTTATGTTAAGAGTGACCATATACTTAATTTATTGATGGAAGTCGAAGGTAGAATGCCCGAAGATAAGGAAAGGTGCCTCAATATCATAGATAAGTACCTATCCCTGCCAGTTGAGGAAAGGCTCAATTTCAAAGTGGGCAGACGGATTGGTTTATACAGTAGGCTAGCTGACCTCAGTGATAGCTATAAACACGATCACATAGAACAAGCTCTAAAACGCCTCAGAGCACAGGGCAGTGATGTTGAGAAGGCGATATACAGTTTGAGGAATAGTTTTATTTAAGGGTAGAATCGTGGCAAAAGGATTTGTAAACCTGAATCGCTTCAAGCATGGCCGGGCGATAAAGCGGAGTGGTAAACAAAAACCGGATTTACAGAGTAAGAAAAAAACAGAGGGAGGGAGAGCCAAACTTCACGGCTAAAATAAATGAATTGACCTTTGCCTTTATAATTGTTGAAGAAAAGAAATATCGGAGATAGCTTGATCTTTACCGATGTTATGGTAAAGAGGCAAAAAGCTGACCCAGGGGAAAGAATCTAAACTTACTGGTTCATCCATTCTATGATACCATAGCCAAGCTAAATGAGCTTGCGGAACAGGAAAAGAACGTTGCTACCTTAATTCACTTAATCTGCTAAAGCAAATTTTTATGTCAATCTGATTTCTTTGTAAGACGCTCAGCTGTTTTTATGGTATTTTCCTTTACATCCATAAATAATTTCAAGAGTTCCCTGGCCGTAAGCAATAGTAGCCACGCCAAGAATGAGCCAATTAGTCCTATTACAATCCAAACCCCACCTTCAATCCCACCCGTGGTAATTCCCCAAACAAGCGAACCAATAATGCCAAGTATTAATATTATCCATGCTATGACCCTCAAAGCATTAGCCGTATATTTTATATAATAATATTCCTGTATTTTGTTTGCCATCCGCATAATAATACTCCTGTGTTATGTTTACAGTCCTCCATCTTCATAAAAATGTACGTTTTCTTCCCTAGCCGGTAGCCATTATTTTTGAATGAGCTTGTCAAACAAGGAATAGACATTCCCCTTCATTCATATTCCACCTAAGGTATCAATTTAGTCCTGGCCCAATTTCTCTCTATCAATAATTCGCTCAGCCGTGTTTCTAGTGTTCTCCTCTACATCCATAAACAGGTAAAGTAGTTCCCTGATGGTAAGCATGAATACCCAAGACAGGAATGAGAAAATTATTCCCAAAAAAGCCACAAAAAAACCTACAATCCCGCCTGCAATTCCACCTGCAAGCCCACCTACAGCTCCATTTGCAGCACTAGCCATTAAAATTCCGAATACAATCGAAGTAATAGCGCCACCCACCAATACTATCCACGCCACGACTCTCAAAACCTTGGCTGCAAAGGGTAGAAAACTATACTTACTTTGCATATCGCCTCCTTTCTTACCCTAAACTTTTTCAAACAAGATTTTATAGTTGCCTGGTTCATAAGGCACAATTATATTACAGGCACGTTGAATCTGTACAATGCATATGGCTAACATAACTAGTAATGCGGCAATGCTTGCAATCGCGATAATGCCTATAATTATGGTTGTCAGCATCAAGCCTGTGGATGGATATATAACCAGTAGTGCAGCTAGATTTACAACTGGGATGAGGCCTACAATTACCGTTGCCAGCATCAACCTTTTAGACATTATGGGAGGGAATCCTCTAAGTCTTAATTGGAGATCCACTCGGTCTACTAAGCGAAGCCAGAATCTGAATTGCCAATACAAATTGAAGAAGGGAATAAACATAAACCCGATGGCCTTTCCTGCTTTAAAGTCGTCATGCTTAATCATGGGTAACATAGAGTGCTTCAAGCCAAAGTAAATCAGGGTAAATAGCCCAAGCGTAATAAAATGCATGCCGATGACAGCATCAATTGAGAATGTATCAGTAAATTGGTGCTGCATAAATTCGCTTTGCTGTTCATGGGACAATTTACTTAAATCGAAAACAGGATTATAAACGTCTCCAACGCTGCTCCTAGGATTCACCCCACAAGAAGGGCAAATCTCCGGACTACCTGCCAACTCTTTGCCACAATTCCTGCAAAACATTGCTTACCTTTCTTTTAGCTTTTAGTGTTTTTCAAACAAGATTTTTTAGTGGCCCGATTCTTCAGGCACAACCGCCTAATTAATTCTCACCCAACCAAATCTTGGATTTGATTGGGAACCAAGGCCCACAAAATCACAAATTTTGTGGGGTAAAATAAATCAGGCAAGTACTCTGCTTCACATAGTTTACAGAGTCCAGAACTTCACTCAAATTCTAGTTTCCCCAAGCTAATGAATATAATGGCTAATATCCCGAGAAGTGCCCAGGGACCCAAGAGTGCACATATAGACCCGGCCAATGCAAGTCCCCAAATCCTTCTTTTTATGGCATAGATACCCCCTACTATGGTAACTGTCCCCAATATGATTAATGGAGCACCAACGGCGCTTAACCATCCCATGCCAATGAACGCACCTCCTATACCACCGAGTACAGCAACTACTATACCGGAGATCACAGCAATGGTTCCTGCAACAATACAGAGTATACCGGCAGTTGTCGGCTTCCAGGTTCTCTCCTTTATTGCCCCGGCTACTTGTGCGCCGCAGTTGGTACATATATTGGTCATTGGTGTTGTGGTAGCACCACACCCGGGACAAAAACTGGTGCCCGACATTGGCCTGGCTCCACAATTCATGCAAAATTCCGGACTGCCTACCAATTCCTTACCACAATTTCTACAAAACATAACCTACCTCCTTTGCCAACACTGGCAGCTACCATTTCTGAATTAGCCTGCCCTCCTTATCACTCATACGACCTACAACAGCAAATATAAAGTCAACAAAGGCCCAAATCTCTACCGCTATAAGACACAAATAGCCTACAAAGAACCATACAGTTGCCAAACCTACAATGCCTAATATAAGCATTACAACGGCGGTTCCGGTCTTGCCAATATAGAATCGGTGTGCACCAAACCCCCCGAGAAAAAAGGCAAGCAAAGTGGCGGCGAGTCTTGATTTCGGTGATATATCCCCTGCTAGCTCTTTTGCTACACGTGCGCCACATTTGATACATATTTCAGTTAGAGGCGTCGTTGTGGCACCACAGGCGTGGCAAAAGCTTGTACCGCTCATCGGTTTGGCTCCACAATTCATGCAAAATTCAGGACTCCCTACTAATTCCTTTCCACAATTTCTACAAAACACTGTCTCTCTCCTTAATAAATTTTCTTAGCAACCACTATGCCGTCAATAACTTGCAGAAACTTGGACTTTACTCAAATTCACGCTTACCTAATGAAACAAATATGATGGCTAATATCGCTAGAACCCAGCCAAGGAAAGGTAGAGTACAAAAAAGTGCGCAAATGGCTCCGGCAAGTGCTAAGCCCCATAATCTCCTTCTCAGGGCATAAATGCCACCCACTATAGCTACTATGCTCAGTATAATCCCGGGAATGCCGATAAAGGCAAGCAAACCGCCAGGGAATCCTGGAATTATGCCTGTCATTATTCCCATCAGCCCAAGTCCAACTGCAAGCCCTATGCCAATCAGCAATCCTAAGAATCCTGCAATAATAGTCAAAATGCCAGCAACCGTCGGCTTCCATGTTCTCTCCATTTCTTGTCCCTCCTCTCTAATTCTTTTAAATATCTTTTACATAACGATATAGTTAGAAGCTCTCATTGTCAATACCCCAAAACCTCAATTATTACCAGGGCAGCGAGTTTGCCCGCCGTAACCTATCTTGGCGCATAACCACCACAATATTACCTTATCAACAATAGCAAATCCTCATTAACCCACCAGGCAACTATATAAAGAAAGCTTCCCAGGGTTTGAGTGCCTTCTCGGCTTGCCTGATCTAAAATAAATAAGCCTTCAGACAAAGGCTATCTAACGACAGCCTCCTCATAGTCCCCCAGAAAGACTCACCAGGGTGCGGATGTCAGGCCCACCAAGACTAGAATTGCCCCAATTATCGCAGATATACCCAGGCTGATAAGAAACATCCGCCACCACAATCCCCAAGCTAATTTCCAGGTCGGCTTGACTTCGTTATCCATCTGTTGTTCCTCCTTTATTTGTTTTTGCTGTTTTCTAGGTCTTCTGGTTGAGTGAATAGCCTCGGCTATCCCCCAAGTTCATTGTAATTATAACGTTCGCTCGATGTCAATATAGCTGGTAGCTTAACCAAGTTCCTTAACCATGTAAGTGCCTTCCAGACTATAGCCAAGCAAGCGGTAATACTCCCGGGCACCGACACCGCTGAGCACCAATAATCTATCAGCCTCAAATGCCTCCTTTGCGATGCTCTCCGCTTCCCGAAGTAACTTTTCACCAAGACCATGATGTTGCGCGGCTCGCTCTAGCCTTCCCCCCAAGGGAACTTCAGGACCAAAAATGTGTAGCTCCCTAACAATTGCTTTTTTCTCATTTATTCTCAATCTCAGCAAACCAAACAAGGTCTCATTATCATCCTCATAAGAAAGGAAGACCTCCTTTCCTCCTCGGGTTTCATAATCCATCCTGGTTAGACGAGGTTCGCCAATTGCCCAGCCATCCCTTAGGCGATGCCCATATTCCCGACAACGGATGCAACTGCAGCGAAGACCTGCTTGCCCCATCTTTTTTCTAATAGTTCCTCTAAGCGCTAAGTCTCTGCTGCCGGCAATGATAAATTTACTGGGAATATCCCGCATCAACCTGGAAATCCTCACATATTTGGGAATTAGAGCTTTAATAGCGATAAGCAAATCAATCATTTCCTCATCACTATAAGGCTTGTAGCGATTATACCGATACCAACTCTCCAGCTCACTACCCCGAACTACCAACGTGGGATAAAGCTTGAGCCCGTCAGGTCGAAAGCGCTCGTCCTCAAACAATTGCCGTGATAGCTCTATATCATGCTCAGGTGTTGACCCCGGTAAACCAGGCATCCAGTGATAGTAAACCTTAAAGCCATAATCTCGTAATAGCCTGGTTGCGGAAATAACCTCAGCTACTCCATGTCCCCTCTTTGTCAGATAGTGTACCTCGTCGTCCAAAGTTTGTACCCCAAGCTCCACCCTGGTAGCGCCGAAATCAAGCATGCTCCTTATCTCCTCTTCCCCACAGAAGTCAGGCCTGGTCTCAATGCACAATCCCACACAGCGATGCTTAGCATGTTCATTCAATTTCCTGGCTTCTTCTAAACAGCTAGAGGGGTTGTCGTTCAGAGCATCATAGCATTCCTTAATAAACTGATACTGGTAGTCCCGTGGATAGAACAGAAAGGTACCACCCATGATGATAAGCTCTACTTTATCCTGGGCATGTCCCATTTCAGCCAATGTCCTGAGTCTGACCTNCACNTGCTTTTTGGCCTCAAAGCCACAACTTCGAGCCCGGAGCACCGCTGGAGACTCTACGGTATAGCTCTTGGGCGCCTCAGGAGAACTGGGGCAATAAACACATTTGCCCGGGCAAGGAAATGGCTTGGCCATAACTGCTACCGGGGTCACTCCAGAAATAGTTCGAGATGCTTTCTTCATATCAGCTCCATGTCATTCTCAGCCTTTCTCCTAATGTCATTGCGAAGGGAGCGAAGTAATCCACTACCCTTCCACGAGATTGTTTCGTCCCGATTAATTGGGACTCGCAATGACAGGATGGAGGTACCATTCTGAGCCCTTCCTTTTTTATCATTCTGAGCGTAGCTAAGAATCTTCTTTTATTATTACACTTACCAAAGAGAGTCTTCCTTCAGCGTGGTTCCATTCAGAATGACGACGGGAGACTGCCGACCATGAGCACTTGGACATAATATGATAAAGTTTAGCAGAGTGTATTTATGACCACAAATAGAGAAGTTTTCAACAAAATAGCTGAAAGCTGGTATCGGGTGAGACATTGGCCCTTATTAAAAGAAGAGCTAGAAGAGGTTGCGACAAGATGGCGAAGCGGAAAGTTACTAAATGTGGGCTGTGCTCACGGACCGGACTTCTTGCCCTTCAACCAGGACTTCAAACTCTGGGGAGTGGATTCCTCCCAAGCTATGCTCAAGCAAGCTCTGGGATATTCGGCCAAGTTTAGGCTTTATGTCAACTTGATAATCGCCGATGCCTTGTCCTTGCCCTTCCCCAATAACACCTTCGATTGGGCAATATCAGTGGCCACTTACCACCACATCAAAGGCAGAGAGGAAAGGGAAAAGGCATTCGTGGAATTAAGGCGGGTATTAAAGCCTCAGGGTGAGGCCTTTTTGACCGTGTGGAACCACGGGCAACCCGGTTTCTGCTTCAAGTCCAAAGAGCAACAAGTCCCCTGGAGACTAAAAGAAAAAACGATTTACCGCTACTATCACCTTTTTTCTTATGGCGAGCTAAGGAAGCTCTTAATTAAGACTGGCTGGGAAATCATTACCATGTTACCGGAGAAGTCTTACCATTTCCCGATAAAGAATTTCTCACGCAACATATGCGTTCTGGTAAGGAAACCGTAGACTGTAGCCAACTGCTGAGACTTGACACTGCCGGTTGTGAGGATTACGAATGGGGTACTCCGGGATAGCCTAGAGAGACTAGAGCGGCTGGCAGGCAAGCCAACCCTGGAGAACTAGGTTTCAAAAAAGGTGATAATCAAAAGTTTGAAATCGGGTTTTGCCACAAAACGGCACCTGTGTTATAATGCCCATTCGTCTCTAATTTGGAGTGTTACTTTTTGCAGGGTAAACAGACTGGCCCGAGAGACGCAATAGCAAATGGGGCATAACCGGTTTACCCTATGCTTATTACAAGGAGGTTTGACTGTGTCTCACCATCCATTAGATGAAATTCTGCACCCCAGGTCGATTGCCGTAGTCGGTGCGGCGGGAGGACAACGAGGAGGACCTGGTTCTGGTTTCGTGTCAGCATCACTGGCACTGGGTTTTAAAGGTAATATATACCCTGTGAATCCTAAATATACTGAAGTTGAGGGACTGAAGTGCTATCCTTCGCTGAAGGAAATACCAGACGCTGTGGATTATATCATCTCACGTGTTCCAGCGCGAGAAGTGCCCCGGATGTTGGAGGATGCCGCCAGCAAAGGTGCTAAGGCTGCTCATCTCTTCACTGCTCGTTTTACCGAGACCGGCCGTCCGGAAGCAGCCCAGTTGGAACAAGAAATACTAAAACTGGCAAGGAAGTTGGGCATTCGCATCATTGGTCCTAACTGCATGGGTGTGTATTATCCAGCTCACGGTCTCTCCTTTGGAGACGAGTTCCCTAAAGAGTCAGGTAACATAGGAGTTGCTTCGCAGAGCGGGAACCTGGCAGGGGACCTGGTCATGACAGGCGACAAGAGAGGTCTTCGCTTTAGCAAAGTCATAAGTTATGGCAATGCTATTGACTTCAATGAATCTGATTATCTTGATTATTTCGCTCAGGACCCGCAAACGAAGGTGGTGTTGATGTATATAGAGGGAGTGAAAGATGGTCGTCGTTTCTTTGATACCTTGCATCGCACTACAACCATTAAACCTGTCATTATCCTCAAAGGGGGAAGGGGGCAGGCTGGAGCAAGAGCAATTAGTTCCCATACTGCCTCTTTAGCTAGTGCGTCTGAAGTGTGGAACGCAGCAATAAGCCAGACGGCTGCTATTGCTGTGGAGAGCCTTGAGGAGCTCATCGACTTAGCAGTGTCCTTCTATTTCTTGTCATCCCCCACAGGTAAGCGGGTGGGAGTTGTTGGTGGTGCTGGAGGTGCCAGTGTGTTAGCTGCCGATGAATGCGAGAGGGCCGGACTCGAGGTTATCCAATTACCACAGGAATTCCGGGAACAGTTGAAAAGCCAGGGTTTTGCTGAATGGGATTGGCTGAGCAACCCGGTCGATTTCTCAATCATCAGCGAGCGCGAGCGTTTGCCCATGGGATATATTTTCGAGATGATGACCAAAGACCCACATTTTGACCTTTTCATCATTATGCTCAGGGTCTTTCGCCGGACAAAGCAATTTGACTTCACACTGGACAAGCTTTTCGCGATGTTAGGACTAAAGTTTGATATTATGCAAACTAAGCCAGTTTTGGCTGTGGTGCCAGAGCCGAGCCTTGGCATCAACGACTGGGACAGCGATGAATGGAAACTCACCTGCGAGCTGCGCTCAAAACTTCTTGCCAATGGCATACCTTTTTATCCTACAATAGGTCGTGCAGCTCTAGCAGCCAGAAAAACGATAGATTACTATCAGACAAAGTCTGATTCCGATACCTCTTGAGTAGTGAGTTTCCTGTGCCTTATTGTTAGCTTACCTGGGCATACTACTAACCACTCTACCTAGCCAGCCAGGACATTAACCTTATCTCCATCCCTGAAGCTAACGCCAATTGACAGTTCTCTAGTCCGACAAGTATTAAGTTTCATGCCTAAATATTCCTTCGTTTTACGGGAAAGGCAGCTTCTTTAGTCCGGCGACTTCACGAAGCGTGTTGATGTAGTAGCAATAGTTCTCGAAGGTTATGCCTGGCGGTATATAATGGTCCACCGACGGGAAGTAGCCTCCCTGTTCCAGTAAGAAGGGGACTTTGGACATGATCTCCACCCGTATGGCTTCTTTCCCTTTGATAAGTGCTCGCTTGTCAATACCGCCACCTATTATCAAATCCCTCCCGTATTTCTTTCTGTCGGCGACGGCATCATTTCCGGCAGCCACTTCATAAGGCCAGATATAATTGATTCCTACCTCCAGCCAGAGAGGAATGAGTTGTTCACAGTTGCCATCGCTGTCAATAAAAATTACATCGACGCCGTAACTGTGCAGTAGGTCAGTTATCTTTTTATAGCGGGGCATCATGAACTTCCTTACCATAGCCGGTGAAATCAGTGGCCCAGCCTTATAAGCCATATCTTCCCAGAAACTGCCCATATCAATTCTTATATCCTTCAGGGTACGTTTGATGATTTCAGTTTCCAGGTAGAGCACAGTGTCCATCATGTCCTCTATTAGAGACGGGTCATCATGGAACATATAAAGTAGGTTTTCCATGCCTACCCACTCCCGCAGGTAGCCAAAAAAGCTACCTACATGTAGCTGAATTGGCTGCTCCTCACCCAGCTTGTTCATTTTTTGAACGTAGTCATTCCAATCGTCGCGGAAGCGTCCTGGAGTGTTGGGGTCTAACCGCTTCTTATATTCCTTCCAGGTGGCTCTATCCTTAACAGGCCAATCGAGGTACATGGGCATCTTGAAGGTCTCGTCCTTAAACTGCTTGACCATCTGGCCGGTTCCATTTACAGTGGTAAGAGTGCGATCATCCTCTGAGATAACCCTCCGCTCAACGGGAGGATAGACTGGTGTGACCTCCTCGGCGGTCCCGAAGTCAAAGGAACTAGAGATATCTGTATGCATACGGCGCCCGACAAAAACGGGATTGCGAAACCAATTGAAGCATTGAAAATAATTCTCGACAAAGGCTCCGCGCCAATCCAGTATTTGCTCAGAGGCACCCTGCTTGACCCACTCCATCAGTGCTTCATGTCCCCACATTTCCCTGATGTACAGATCACCTGGTCTCTCAAAGCGACAGATACCCAGGAATCGCTCCCTAGTTGAAATAGTCATCTGAAATCCTCCTATTGGCGTACTAAAATGACAGCTTCTCCAGTCCGGCGATTTCGCGTAGGGTGTTTACATAAAAGCAGTAGTTCTCGAAGCTTACGTCCGGTGGTACCCAGTGGTCTACTGATGGGATATAGCCCCCGCTCTCAACTAGGAATGGTACCTTCGACATGACCTCTTCCCTTATAGCCTCCTTCCCCCTGGCCAGTGCCCGTTTGTCGATAGCTCCTCCCAATATTAAATCCTTACCATACTTTTTCCTCAGGGCGACGGCATCATTTCCTGCGGCTACTTCCAGTGGCCAAACATAATTGACTCCTACCTCCAGCCAGAGGGGAATGAGTTGCTCCAAATTCCCATCGCTGTCCACCCAGATTATGTCCACGCCGTGACTGTTAAGCAAGTCGTTGAGTTTCTTGTAACGGGGCATCATGAACTTGCGGAACATGGCCGGCGATATCATCGGTCCACTTTTATAGCACATATCCTCCCAGTAGGTAGCCTGGTCAATCTTGATGTCCTTGACTACCCGCTTGACTACCTCCATTTCCAGATAGAGCATAGTCGTCCATCATTTCCTCCACCAATGCGGGGTCATCATAGAACATATAAAGTAAAGGTTCCAATCCCATCCATTCCCGTAAATATCCAAAAAAACCTCCCACCTGCAATGATATTGGTAGCTCCTTAGCCTGTTCGTTGATTTGCCAGACATAGGCATCCCAGTCGTCTGGATATCGCCCAGGGGTGGCAGGATCCAGCCGCTTCTTGTATTCCTTCCAGGAAGCCCTGTCCTTGACCGGGTACTCCAGAAACATTGGCATTTTTTCACTCTGCTTGAAGGACTTTACCTTGCGGCCACCACCATCAATCATGACAACGGTGCGTTCATCTTCTTCCAGAATCTTCGGCACAAAGCCAGGATAAGCTGGCGCAGTTCCCCAGTCTCCGGCTCTTATGCCATGCCCCAGGTCGTATACTTTGCCTCTCCACCACTCCAGACCAGACCTGATTTCAACCAGCCAGCGTGGTAAGGGGTCAAACTGAAAGTATTGCTGACAAAAGAAAAAATTCATTATCTCCTCGGGAGCGCCCTGCTTCACCCACTCTCTTAACGCCTCTACCCAGATAAGATTCGGTCCGCTGAGGAGCAAGTCGCCTGGTCTTTCAAAGTGACATACACCCAGGTATCGTTCTCTGAAAGTAATGGTCATTAACTACCTCCTTATTACAGTTTCATCAGTCGCCTAGCTTCATCCACCGCTGAGGCACAGTCCTCAGCAAAACCCTCAACCCCAATTTCATCGGCATATTGCCGTGTTACTGGTGCCCCGCCGACCATTATCTTAACCCTGTCTCTCAGTCCTGCCTTCTTCAGTCCTTCAATAACCGTTGGCATGTATGTGATTGTCGTCGTCAGCAGACCGGACATCGCTACGACATCCGCCCCGTTCTCTTTAGCGGCACTGATGAAAGAATCGGCTGAAACGTCAACGCCCACATCAACCACATTGAAGCCATTGGCTCGCAGCATCATTCCCACCAGGTTCTTTCCGATATCGTGAAGGTCACCCTCGACGGTGCCAATAACTACAGTGCCTTCTTTATACTGTTTCTTGGCGTCCTCTGCGGTAAAGTGAGGCTTTAGTTCTTCAACCCCTCTATTCATGGCTCTTATCGCGATTAAAACCTCAGGGAGAAAAACTTCTTCATTCTTGAACTTTTCCCCGAGCGCCCGTATGCCGGGCACCAGCGCCTTCTCCAACAAAGCACTGGCAGGCACACCGGCCTTAAGCGCCACTCCCACAGTTTTGATAACCTGCTCTTGGTCGCCATTCTGGACCGCTTCAGATATAGTAATCAAAGGGTCTGTCATTTATTACCTCCTTCCAATATAGATAGGCTGTTTAATTTTAATTTTACAGGCTGTATGAAAACCTTCTCTGCCGGAAGCTATTAATCGACGATCCATTAGCTCCAGTACCTTCTAATTGCTATTCCTTTGAAAGATATCACCTCCACTGCGGCTATTGTGCGCATTTTCAAGACCGATTCTGCACCTCTGCCTCGGCTAGAATTAATTGTTTGTGCTGGCTGACTATATGGGTGACACCGGGCGGTATATTTCAACAAGTACCCTTGACAATATACTTTATGGGGGCGAGATAGTCAACGTATTAGTGCCACCGCCGGTCTTTCATGGCTCTTAAAGCCCAAAAAGTTTGTCACTCCCTCTCCAGAGCGCATATTTGTCCTTTCTAACAATAGGCTTTCTTTGAAAGAAGTAAAAACTGGCTGGCTTTTTCATCCTGGTAACTCCCATGATTAGTTATGACTACCGAATATACCATAAGTGTTACCCATGTATTTCAGCCGCCAAGGGCTTGACAAGAGCTATGGAGGGTTGTAGCATTTTATTGCACTCGATTCATCCAAAACGACTTATCCAATACATTAAGCAGAGGTTTATCAAGTCAGGAGGGGTAGATGAAATCAAAAATCACAAGTATTGTGGTAGCCATTATACTAGCCCTAATCTTTTCTTTACCGGCTCTAGCCGCGGAGAGTGAGTCCATAACCATCACTATGACAGGAGTCAATGAAATTTCCATCAGCCTGGATAAAACACAGTGGCCTCTCGGAAACGTGGCCTCAAACACGGAGTATATGACAAGCCCGCCGATAGAGTGGTGCACTTTAACTGTAGAGGGCAATCGTAATGTGAATATCTTTATCGTTGGAGAGGATGCTGAATGGTTGGATAACCCCAGCGCCTATAAATGGACGCTGAGCACCGATGGTACTAACGGGGAAAACTTATACGGGTTACGGTTCCGCATATCTGGCGATACCTCACGGGGTTATGTCCCTATCACTAAGACAGAAGGCGAATTTTGGCCTTATAATGGTGGCTCAAGCTTGGCCCCCGGGGATAGCAAGCAATTTGGCCTGAAATTGTTAACTCCGACCTACTTTGTTGGTGGCAGGCAGATGCAAACCCAGATCACCATAAGCGCAGTGGCTGCCTGATGGTAGGGCATATCAAATTAGCTGGGCTCATTGTCGCTTTACTGGTCATCTTGTTGCCCTCTTTTACTCTGGCTCAGGATGCTAAATTCAGCGTCTCCCCCACCGAGGTAAAAATCGATAACTTGCCCCTGGGAGAGGCGGCAGAATTCGAACTGACCATTTACAACAAGGATGAGCTAGTTCATGTTTTCACCTTCACTACCTTTCAGCCTCCGGAAGAGGAGAGAAGGGAAGGAAGGGCTGAATTACCCGATGACAGCTGGATAAGCTTTGCCTCTCCAAATATTGAGGTGCCAGCCAAGTCTGCGGCTAATGTAACAGTAACGGTAGCCATACCACAAGAGCAAAAGTGGACAGGCGAGGACTGGGAGACATGGCTGGGAGTCGCTGCTGAATCCAGTGACCTGTTGGCCATAAGGTTATACGTCCGTCTACTGGTGTCCACAAGTGCCGCAATGGAAGCCGGGGTCAATGCTGGATTGGTCGTAGGGATTGTCGTGGGCATAATACTCCTTGGCTATGGTGGCTATTATTACTTCAGGCGCAAAACCAAGCCCCAGCGCTTTTAGAAAATACACATCGACTGTAATCCCCTCTACCTTCACAGATTAGGGTGAAATTGTTATCCCCCTCACCTTTTCCCTCTCTCCCGCTATGGTAGAGGATTTTTCCCCTCTCCCTCGACGTGAGAGGGCTATAGAGAGGGTGAAGACATGGACAAGCTCGGACACCGCGAGCCTTCGGCTGGCGATGACAGACAGTACACTACAAGGTATGCCAGTATCGCCTCCGCACGGTCATAGTACTATTTTCTGCTGCTCTCAACCGCAAAACAGTACAAACGGGTGATTCCCATAAACCAGGCTAGCTGATATTCTAAAAATACTACGGCGCATGGTGTAAGAGATAGAGGCAACATGGAAATAGCTAATCCTACCTCTCAAAGTTATGAAACTGAGCTGGTCGAGAAACTGCGCTCGGGCGATAGCACAGCCAGGGAGGAATTCTATAATGTTTATAGGAACAGGCTCTACTCTCTGGTATTCGAACAAGTAGGCCAAGACCACGGCACAGCTGAGGATTTGGTTCAGGACGTATTCCTGGCTGCCCTGGGTTCAATGGATAAATTCCGTGGTGACAGCCACCTTTATACCTGGTTGCGCAGTATCGCATTTCACAAGATAAATGACTTTTATCGTCGTCAGGCGCGAGAGCCTAAACCCGAGATATCGTCCCCCGATTTTGATGCCCTGCAGCAGCTAGAGCAAACCGGGAACAATGAACCAGCAACCCTCACAGTGCTGGAGTCCAAAGAGATTCGCCAGTCAGTTCACCAGGCTTTGGGGAGCTTGCCCCATGATTATCAAAAGGTGCTGGTAATGAAATACATCGAAGAGATGCCCGTGCTAGAGATAAGTCAGGTTATGGATCGTTCACCAAAGTCAGTTGAGGGATTGTTGTCGCGGGCCCGGAAGGCTATGCGGGATAAGCTGGAGGGAAACAACCACGAACCTTGATTATAGAGCTTCTTGCATAATTTCGTTATAGGATCCCCCTAGATTACATAGGCTGTTTAATTTTATTCTAGCTTCGGATTCAGATTTTTCTTTAGCGTCCAGGGAATTCTTCACCTCCAAATTCTGTAGTGTTACCTTCCAGGTTCATGCGGCACGAGGCTCAATAGCACCCGCAAAAATCAGCGATTCCTGCGGGAACCTGATACAGCTTCGGGCTATGTTTTTTGTTTTCCAGTCGATTGCTGAATGCTGATAGCTGTGTGCTCAAAACGGAAATTGCCCCGCCTTCGACTCGTAATGGCCCCAACGAGATAGTCCCTTCTCAATCCGTGGGAGCCCACAAGGGGCTCCC
>JGI24422J19971_10000220_pt1 | contig 29619 bp, 27 predicted proteins | sample DeeMarSWOR152_54_FD_19971 | JGI IMG/M metagenome (IMG submission 19971) | reverse complement strand
TTTCCTTGGCTGTATCGGGGATTATGATACCACCTTTGGTGGTTTCCTCTTCCTCAACCCTCCTTACGAGTACCCGGTCATGCAATGGTCGAATTTTCATCATCGCCCTCCTTATGTCTTGTTTTGGAGATTTGCAGGATACAAAGCATAATGATTAAAACAGAAATGTCAAGCCCAACGAATCAAAAAATGTTCCGACGAAAATTGGCCTACAAATTGCATATCCTTGCTCTCGTCTTGGAGGTCACTTATGGAAATAAAAAGAGATCCCTTGACATAATTCCTCAACATAATTAAGCTATTCTAGTAACTATTTGAGAGCATTAGCTAAAATATGATTTCCCGAGACCGGTATCAGCTAAGTAGTTAGGAGGACACATCATGCCCGTTTATCTTTACCATGGCAAGACCAAGAGAGGACGTGTCACAAAAGGTGAATTGGAGGTGCCCGATGAGAGGATAGCGAGGATACAGCTAAAGAGGCGGAACATCGAAGTTACCAAGCTCAAGCCAAAGCCCCGAGACATCTTCGAAAATATCTCATTTATGCAGCCTAAGGTCACTAACAAAGACCTTGTTGTCTTTACCAGGCAGTTCTCTACCATGATCGATGCAGGTCTCCCTCTTGTTCAGGGACTAACTATCTTGTCAGAACAGACGGAAAACAGGACGTTTAAGGGCATTCTTAAACAGGTAACTAAGGACGTAGAGGGCGGTTCAACCTTGGCAGATGCCATGAGCAAACACCCGAAGGTGTTTGATTCTTTGTTTGTCAACCTGGTTGCCGCTGGGGAGGTTGGTGGCATTCTTGATACTATCTTGCAGCGCCTGGCCGCTCACATTGAAAAGGCAGAAAAGCTAAGATCCAAGGTAAAGGGCGCCCTCGTGTACCCTATTGCTGTCTTGGGTATCGGTGTATTGGTCATGGCTGTTATTATGATCTTCGTCATTCCCGTATTTCAGGAGATGTTTTCCAGTTTTGGAAAGGCACTGCCCGCACTAACCCAGGTGGTGATTAGCATGAGCAATTTCACGAAAAGCAACATCCATTATATGATTGGAGGATTGATTGTCTTTTTATGGATCTTTAGGAGATATAGGGGAACAAGTTCAGGAAGAAGGAATATAGATAGTATCTTGTTAAAGCTCCCGGTTTTCGGTGAACTTATTAAGAAGACTGCTATTGCTAGGTTTACGAGGACCCTTGGAACTATGATCAGCAGTGGTGTTCCCATCTTAGACGCCTTGGAGATAACAGGCAGGACATCTGGAAATGTGATTGTGGAGGAGGTTATTCGTGACGCAAGAAGCAGCATCGCTGAAGGACAGACAATCGCTGAACCCCTTTCCGAGGGAGAGATCTTCCCGGGCATGGTGACCCAAATGATTTCCGTTGGAGAGTCAACAGGTGCCCTGGACTCCATGTTAGAGAAGATAGCCAACTTCTATGACGACGAGGTTGATGCCGCGGTCTCTGCCTTGACCTCTTTGCTAGAGCCACTCATGATGATGCTTTTAGCTGGTGCTCTCGGGCCAATCATTATTGCCATGTATCTTCCCATATTCCAGATGGCTGCGGCAATGGGTGGCTGACTCAACAACTATGGTCAAAATAGATTCAGACTATGCTCAGAAAGAGACACTTTCTCGCCTGCAGCTATTGATGTTTCTCAGGGTTGGCTTTGTTTCCCTTCTCTTAGGCGTAGCGGTCGTCATTCAGGTAAGGGAGACAAAGACCTATTTCGGCGAGATCTTAAATGCCCACTACTTCCTTATTGCCTTAATCTACTTCCTCACGTTTTTTTACGTTGTTGCACTCAATCACATAAGAAACGTTTCTAGATTTGCCTACCTTCAACTTCTTCTCGACACCATCTTCATAACAGCCATCATTTACACAACAGGTGGCATTGAAAGCATATTCTCCTTCCTTTACCTGCTGAACATAATCTCAGGCGGAATAATCCTTTATCGTCGGGGAGGAATGATAATAGCCTCTTTTGGCGGTGTCCTATATGGTGCATTTCTTGATTTAACTTACTACGGTTTGATCAAACCCATGGGTTACTATTTTCCTTATCCCCAAGGGTACGAGAGCAGTGAGATCTTCTATAGGATCCTTGTCAATGTGACAGCCTTTTACCTGGTAGGCCTTTTGAGTGGGTTTCTGTCTGAGCAGATCAGGAAGGGCAAGGCTGAACTCAAGGCTAAACAGAGAGATATAGCCGATTTGGAGATCCTTCAGGAGAATATCATTCAGAGCATCTCCTCGGGACTTGTTGCATTAGACGAGCACGGCAAGGTCATTGCCTTTAACAGAGGAGCGGAAGGGATATTTACTATTGATTCCGAGGATGCCATCCAAAGGCATATTCACGACATCGCGCCTTTTGTAATGCCGTATCTTAAGGTTAGCAACCCAGACAGGTTCAGCCAACTCTCGTATAAGAAGAGTGACGGCCAGCAGATCGATCTCCTTTTAAACATTTCCCCTCTCAAAGACCAAGATGGGAGCGAGAGGGGCCAGATACTTATCTTTCAAGATACGACGCGCCTCAGGGAGATGGAGCGTGAGGTAAAGAGAATGGAAAACCTGGCCATGCTTGGGGAATTAGCCGCTGGTATCGCCCACGAAATAAGAAACCCTTTGGCCTCAATAAGTGGTTCTCTGCAGGTCTTAAATGATGGCTTACCAAAAGAAGCCAGCCGCATTAGCAAAAGGCTGATGCGGATCATGCTAAGGGAGGTAACCCGGCTAGATCATCTCATAAATGATTTCTTACAGTTTGCCAGACCCCAAAGGACAAAGATCGAGGAATTTGATCTCAATCAGTTGATTATGGATACCCTTTATATCTTTGAAAATAGCCAAAACCGGTCTCGAGATCTAGCAGTAGAGACGAAACTCTTTGGCCCCCTCAAGATTAAGTCGGATCCACAAGAGCTCAAGCAGGTATTTTGGAATGTTTTTGTGAATGCATGTGAGGCCATGCCCAACGGCGGATCCATGTGTGTTCGTACGGATAGAATGACGGAATTTACTGGATCAGGTGAGCCTGTAGACTCAGTAAGGATAAGAGTGGAGGATAGTGGACCGGGTATAGATGCCAAAGTAATCAAGGACATGTTCAAGCCCTTTTCAACAACCAAAAAGGATGGATCCGGTCTAGGTCTGGCTATAGTTAAAAGGATTGTGGAGGGGCTGGAGGGTAGGGTTTCTGGCGAAAATCTTCCCAGCGGAGGCGCGGCGATCGATATTACTTTACCTGTTTCCATTGAGAGAGCGTCTTAAGGGGGCAGGCAAGGAAGATCGAGCCGGTCTAGGGGCTATGCATATATGTCACCAACCCTGGTTTTCCGAGATAACACACCCAAGTAGGTATTTGGGGGGAGAGATAAATTCCATCAACAAAGACCCTTCCACTGTCGAGGTCTCTATTGCCTTAGTCTTTCCTGATGTTTACGAGATTGGGATGTCCCATCTGGGTCTAAAGATCCTATACCACCTCCTAAACTCACAGGACTGGGTTTCAGCAGAACGGGTCTTTGCTCCATGGGTAGATCTAGAATCAACGCTTAGAAAGAGAAACATTCCGCTCACCTCTCTTGAATCAGGCAGGCCTCTTTCTGAATTTGAAATAGTGGGTTTCAGTTTGCAACACGAACTCTGTTATACCAACATTTTGACTATGCTTGATCTTGCGCATATACCGTTGCTAGCCAAAGAAAGAAGATCCAAGGATCCGTTGATTATCGCAGGTGGCCCTGCATGCTTTAATCCGGAGCCAGTAGCCCCAATATTTGATGCCATGGTTATAGGCGACGGAGAGGAGGCGGCACTTTCGATCTGCCAAACTGTGAGGGAATGGAAACAGGATGGGAGAATGAGCAGGTTCGGGTTGTTAAGAGAACTCTCAAGGATCAGGGGTATCTACATCCCCTCTTTTTTTGAAGTTCATTATGATATCAAAGGGGCCATGGAGTATTTAGAACCCCTGAGAGAGGGATATACCGGTGTTGAAAAGGCCATTGTTCCTGATCTCAACTACTACCCCTTTCCCTCAAAGCAGATAGTTCCCTTTACCGAGCTCGTTCATGATCGGTTCACCGTTGAGATTGCCAGGGGCTGCAGCAGGGGGTGTCGGTTTTGTCAGGCCGGGATGATATATCGGCCGGTTAGGGAACGGGATCCCGTTGAGATATTGCACGTCGCTGAAATCGGTTTAAATGAGACGGGATTTGAGGATCTATCCCTTCTCTCTCTAAGTTCAGGCGATTATACCTGCGTCCTTCCTCTATTAAGGGAGCTGATTGAAAGGTATGCAGATAGACATGTTGCTGTTAGTTTCTCGTCTCTACGAATTGATGGGGTTATTTCCTTGTTACTGGAGGAGATAAAGAAGGTTAGAAAGACTAGTTTTACTATTGCACCTGAAGCAGGAAGCCAGAGACTGAGAGATGTGATCAATAAGGGATTGACGGATGATGAGATCTTGAATACAGCCAGGGCGATCTATGAGGGAGGCTGGAACCTCATCAAACTCTATTTCATGGTAGGCCTCCCTTATGAGGTAGACAGTGATCTCATGTCCATAGTCGAATTAAGTAAAAGGATTGCGCAATTAGCACCAAAGGGAAGAAAGGGGCATGTGCTCAATGTAAGCATTGCCACCTTTGTTCCCAAGGCACATACGCCGTTTACATGGACGAGACAGCTTGAACTTGAAGAGAGCAAACGAAGAATCAATTTTATCAGGAAAAGCCTGGGGACCCGTAAGGTAAGGGTTAAGTGGAACAAGCCAGAGGCAAGCTGGCTGGAGGGGGTTTTTTCCAGGGGTGACACGAGGTTAACCGAGGTATTAATCGAGGCATGGCGCCAAGGGGCACGTTTTGAAAGTTGGAGTGAGCACCTTAATTTAGATATCTGGAAGAAGGCCTTTGAGAGGAGCAGGCTTGATCCTAATTCTTACCTTCGACAAAGGGATCCGGATGAGATCTTGCCATGGGAACACCTCCATTCAGGGGTATCTAAGGAATTCTTGCTAAGGGAGTGGAAAAAAGCTCAGCAGGGCGAGAAGACACCTGATTCCAGGCGGAAGTGCCTGCGCTGTGGTGTCTGTAATGAACCTAATATCTCCCCGATTCTATTTGACAGCTGGCATGGCAGCAGGGGGAAACCCACTGCGAAGTCAAAGGGATCAAGGGACGGGGGCAAAAAGTATAGGTTAGGTTTTACAAAGCTTGACAAGGCTCGATATCTCAGTCACTTAGAACTTGTTCGGTTGTTCATACGGGCATGCAGAAGAGCACGGATGGATTTGGTTTATTCGGCGGGTTATCATCCCATGCCAAAGGTATCCTTTGCAGTAGCTCTCCCCGTAGGAATAGAGAGCCTGGCTGAGATAGTAGACATCCAGGTCAAAAATGTCCAAGATATATCTCAAACAATTAAGGGGCTTAACAGCGAGTTGCCCTCTGGCATTAGGGTGCTTTCTATGGAGGAGATATCGACAAAGGCCCCTCCTCCCCGGATCAAAGAGAGCTATTTTCATATCAAGCTAAATGGATCCTTTACCAAAGGGGATCTAGATAAGTTCTTAAGGGCGAATACGTATCCAGTAGTCAGGCAACACAGACACGCTGAGAGAACAGTTGATATTCGATCTCAGGTAAAAGCGTTAAATTACTTATCGATGGATGAGATAGAGCTGGTTGTTAGACACGGAGGGAGCCCCGGAATGCGGCCTGCCGAGATCATGAGAGAAATATTTGATCTCTCCGATAGTCAGCTGGAGGGTATGAGGATTCTAAAAACAAAATGCGTGCTTACCTGAGCGACCTCTCATAACCTCTCTAATTCAATATCCCGATGGGTCAAGGTAATAAGGTCTGTGGTTTTTTTGAGCTCTTGAAAGATATCTTTAGCAATGCTTACAGATCTGTGTCTTCCCGCCGTACATCCTACAGCAATGGTCAAGGATGATTTACCCTCTTTTTCGTAGAGGGGGATCAGGTAGTGAAGGAGATCCAGATATTTCTCGACGAAGATATGGGTCGCCTTCCACTTATCCATATATCTTTTGACCTGTGGTGAAGTGCCATCGAGGTTTCTTAATTCTTGAACAAAATAGGGGTTGGGAAGGAACCTCACATCAATAACAAGATCTGCATCATGAGGTATTCCATATTTGTACCCGAAGGATAACACGTAGATATTCATCCTTTTTGTAGGAATTGCCTTTAAGACATGATTTAAGACGATCTCCTTCAGTTCATGAACGTTATAGTTTGATGTATCAATTATGTGATCGGCAATCTCCCTTAGCTCCTTTAATTCTTCCCTCTCGGTCTCAATCCCTTGAAGAAGGCTCTTATCCTCACTTAGAGGGTGTTTTCTTCTTGTCTGACTATACCTCCTTAGCAGGACCTCGGTAGAGGCCTCGAGAAAAAGGATCTCAAAGAGGTATCCTTCTTGCCTGAGTTTCGCAAATATATCATTATACCTTTGAAGAAACTCCTTCTCCCTGAGATCCATAACAAGGGCTAGTTTCGTTATTTCTGAACTCGTTTCTGCCCTTAGCTCTAAGAACTTTGGCAACACGATCACTGGGAGATTATCTATACAAAAGAAGCCGGCATCTTCGAGGGCGTTTATGGCCGTGGTTTTTCCGGATCCAGAAAGACCAGTAATAATTATGATTTTAGTATCCTTCACTTATCCGAGCGTTGCCCTAACATTTTCTAAGCAGGATGGATTATCTCCTTGTAAATGCCACTCTCAATAATTTCCTCCACTCCTATCATCCCTTCGCGGATAATTATAGGAGGATCATTCGTCACATCGAGGATAGTGGAAGGGTATTTTCCCTCTGTTATTCCTGCATCCAATATCAGGTCCAGATCATCGCCCAAAGATTCTACAACTTGACCAGCCGTTACGCAAGCCGCCCTACCGGAGAGATTGGCACTTGTTCCGGTGATGGGGACATTGAGGGCTTTCGAGAGGGCGTGGGCCAGAGGATGGCTGGAAACCCTGATGCCCACCTTTCCTTTACCTGCGGTGAGCACGAGTGGCAAGATAGGCGAAGATTGAAAGACCATGGTGAGCCCGCCGGGCCAGAATTTTTCTCCCACCCTCTTTGCCTCTGGTGGAACAAAGGCAACATATTCAGGGAGTTCACTCAGGGAAGAAATCAAAATGAGAATGGGCAGATTAGGATCCCTTTTTTTTATCGTGAAGAGCCTTTTTATGGCATCAGGATTGGTGGCATCAGCGCCTAAACCATAAAAAGACTCCGTGGGAAAGGCTACAATGCCTCCTTTTAAGATAATTCCAACAGCTTCATCGAGGCCCTTTCTCAATGATTCATCTGAATCGATTTTGAGCGAATAGCTCAATCTTTCTCGCCCCCTCTTTCCCTCATCAGTGCCCCTTTGTACGCTTCCAATTTTTTGGCAATGTCGGGATACTTGAGGGCTAGTATCTGGGCAGCAAATACAGCGGCATTTTGCGCACCACCTTTGCCGATTGCCATAGTAGCCACGGGGACACCTGGAGGCATCTGGACTGTTGACAGGAGGGAATCCACTCCCCTCAGGGGAGAGGAGTCAATGGGTACCCCAATGACTGGCAATGTAGTATGGGAGGCAAGCATCCCTGCCAGGTGGGCAGCCCAGCCAGCACCTGCAATAATAACCTCTATTCCTCTATCAGAGGCCATGAGGGCGTAGTCCCTGGTTTTATCCGGAGACCTATGGGCAGAAGCCACGGTTATTTCGAAATCTATGTTCATTTCTTTGAGGGTCCTGATGCACTCATTCATGACATCCTTGTCAGAGGTGCTCCCCATGACTATTCCCACCAAAGGTCTGTCTTGCATGATTATAATCCTCATTTAGGTGTTATAAGTTTTAACTTTTGGGCCTGAAAATACCGAGTCTTTGCTTAGCTGATTTTTGGTATCTCTATTATGATAGTATCTTATTACACTACTTCAGTACCTCATCTCAAGCTTGTTGTCATCAAAGGCAAGGGTTTAGCTGCCAGCCAGAAGCAAGGGAAGGCCCTCATTTTTCTTGTCACGGCGATATTCTGCTGCTAATATCAACGACGGAGAAAGTAACGACAAGAGATGCCTGTCTACGAATTCTACTGTAAAAGGTGTAATACCATTTTTAATTTTTACTCAAAATCGGTCAATACAAGCAAACAACCAATCTGTCCCAGATGCAGGGAGGTGAAATTAAGGCGATATCTATCAAGCTTTTCTATACTGAGGCAGAGCCCTGGGGGGGATAGTAACGATTCTCTCCCTTTTGATGAGGGAAGGATGGAAAAGGCGGTTGGCATGCTGGCAAAGGAGGCCGAGAATATCAACGAAGATGATCCCAGGCAGGCAGCTCATGTTATGCGTAGGCTCTCTGAGATTTCCGGCTTGAATCTGGGGAGAGGCATGAAGGAGGCAATAGAGAGGATGGAGGCAGGAGAGGACCCTGAAAAAATCGAGGAGGAAATAGGAGACTTCTTGGACGAAGAACCATTAGCTCTCCCTGAAAAGAGGTTGTCGAGAGAGAACCCCAAAGCCCCGTTGAAAGACGAAACACTTTATGAATTATAGATCTCATACTATTAGGGTTTTTCAAATTCACTCGCAGGTACGAAAACCGAGGTTTGGCCCCCAGCCCCGCCTATTTTTTTGAGGAAACTACCATTTTCTCTACCGAGCCCGACTTCATGAGCCTTTGTGTTCCCCCTCCTTCGCTGATTATCTTAAGGGATTTTTCCCTGTCGATCATCCGGACACCTCCCAGATATGTTACAGGGGTCTTTTCAAAGGCATCCGGAAGGAGGGGTGCAGATGGACCTAGCAGGACCACCTCCCTGGCTCGTCGAACGTATTTCACAATCTCGTCAAATGTCTTATTTATCAGGGTGGTAGCGGATAGGATCACAACAGTGCAATCTGGTATGCGAAATCTGATCTCCTCCGGCCCCACTAATCCCTTTGCCTTGTTTGTTTCCCTTTCAAATATCAAGAGTTCTCCACATTTTCGCCGGATAGATTGGATCAAGGGGGCAAAAAAACCCACCATCCCCACCCTGTCATCGGGGCCCAATTCCAAAAGCGGGAGAAAGTCACTCCCCAGACTCTCAGGGAAGTAAGGCTGCAGCAATGCATTTAGGGTAGCTAGTCCTATTGAACTGGAGAGAAGGTCATCTGTTCCCATCCATTCAATTAGCTCTTTGGCTGTTCTTCCGGTTATTCCCCCTGCCTGTTTTACCGCAGTGCAGGTGCGACTAATATCATTGCGAAAGGTATAGGCCAGACCCACATCTTTGTTTGAAACCTCTGCCGCAGTATAGCCAAGGCCCACTCTGAGGTCAGTAACGGTCTGGTCACCGGCGAGATCCATGCCCTTTTCCACCAGGGTTTCGATAGTTGAGTTCATCATAACCCCTCCAAATCCCTGGGCTCATCGATATCCCAGATAACCGAGTCATCTTTCCACGGTATTCTCTTTACCATTCCCGGGTATTTCTTGATAAGAACCCTCAAGCCTACGTCACCCTTGATCTTGCCGATATCAGCTTCAAATCGATTCATATCGACAATGACCGGGTGGCCTGTAACACCGTTGAACACAGGAAAGAGAACCCCGCCCCTTTTCTCCAGGAATTTCTTAATTAAGAAATTTATCGTCTCACAACGTAGATAAGGCAGATCTGCCAGGGAAATCAGAACCCCGTTATCCTTCTCTCCGTCTTTGAGGCAGCTTACTCCTTTATGAATGGAAGAGGAGATTCCCTGTTTCGGGTTTGGGTTAATGACCAATCTCCCCCTTCCCCATCGGCTTGAGAAGGCATACCAGGGGCCCACCTCTTTTTCGATTGCAATCCTTGAAAAGGAGAGGATCTTGGCTTTCTCGAAGATGATCTTTCCGAGAAAAGGAGAAACGACAAGTATTAGGGGGGAGATCTGACTCTGCAGGTGCACCCTCAGGGCCCTTTCTAAAAGTGTTCCACCCGTTGGGAGGACGGCAAGTAGCTTCTCAGAGCCGAAGCGTATAGAACTGCCAGCAGAGAGTAAGATGCCAGGTATTGATTCCACCTATTTGTACTCCCGGATTTTCCAGGACCTTTAAACCTTCCAGTTCTTTATCCCGGTCCCTTCCCTTTCTCTTCTAACCTTTATGATCTCGGCCATGATGCTCACGGCTATCTCTTCAGGTGTTTCTGCACTGATATCAATTCCGATGGGAGCATATACACCTCCAAGGAGGTGCTCAGATATCCCCTTAGATTGTAGATGCGAAAATACAGCCTCCTTCTTCTCTCTACTCCCTATCATGCCAATATACCCTGCCTCGGTCTTCCCCGCCCATTCCAATACCTTTTCATCAAATTGATGGCCCCTGGTCACTATGACTATGTAGGATAATCTATTGACCTTTAGTTTTGAAAATACGCGCGAGAAGTCCTCAGCCAATATCTCGTCTGCCTCGGGAAATCGGTCAGTGTTTGCAAACTCAGTCCTGTTGTCAATTACAACCACCTTGAATCCCACCATCTTGGCGATCTTGGAGATCGAAAGGGAGATATGCCCTGCTCCAAAGACGTATAAGGTGGGTTGAGCTAGGATAGGCTCAACCAACACATCCGTATTCCCACCACAGACCATCCCATCCTCTGCCGCCTCTTCTCCTGTCAGGTCAAAATGCAGGACCTTAGGCTTGGCCTTTTCTATTACGCCCATGGCTTCTCGACAAACTTGAGCCTCCAAGGTTCCTCCACCTATTGAGCCGAGGATTGTGCCATCGCCTCGTATTAACATCTTTGAGCCTTCCTTCCGTGGGGTAGAACCCTCCGTCCTTATGACGGTAGCAAGGGCAGCGCTCCCTCCTTCAGATCTGATCCTCACAATTTCCTCAAAGATATCTTTCATATCACTCCCCCTTAAAAACTACCTCTGTCACCGGGGGATTCACTTTGGCCTGCCCCAGGACAACCCTATCGATGCGTGGATGACCTGTATCCAGGATCTTATAGGCTAAATCCCTTGCGATTGACCGGTCAGCATGTAAATCCATTTTATTAATAAAGGGGATGATTCTGGCCTGATCCGGGCTTCCCCGAGCTATTCCGGAAGGGTGAACAATGAGGTCAACTATGGCCTCTATCGAGACGGTCCCACCTAACGGTAGCCCTGTCAATTTCGAGGCGATGGCTGATCTAAAGACATTTCTTTCTGATAACTCACAACCTACTGCATCTAGGCCAACGACAGGTATCACGACTGAAGTGCATTCCGGAATTACCGGTTCAAAGGCCGGGTCTGGTGCTTTCAAGGGTCTCCGAGCAGCCCCATCAGCCTCGACGATAACATAAGTCACTGGGGTCAGCTTAATCAATTTCGGGACGAGTAAAGGGCTAATCCCCTGCAGCTTGCCCGAGCCTGCCAAGAACTCGGAGGCGATAGTGACATGCCCTACCTTGCCTTCGTTTTCCAAAATGAAATCTACTATCTCCTCTTCGTCTCGGGACACGAGGAGAGATGGGGTATCAGCTGAACAGGGGGGAAATATCTTCGTGGTCGTCGTAGTGATTACTAACCCTCTATCGCTGGATAACTCGTGAGCTAGGGCAAACATAAGGGTGGTTTTACCTCCGGCTCCCACCAGGCCCACTATCTCTTTTGGCTGAACGCTGAGGGCCTTTTTAAGGCTCGTAATGGTCTCAGTAAATCTCAACCCTTTCCCTCAATCTTAAGGGATTCACTCGTTGAAATGAGATAGTACCCCTTCCAATAGGGCGCCCCCAACCGCCCTCGCCTTATCGGAGATAGTATAACAGTATTCCTTGATGGCCCTCGGATCTATATCGCCTATTTTCATTCCATTCCATGCCTCGGAATTATTCCTCAAGAGCCCCCTGATAATCCCTTTGATCTCGGCTCTAACTGGAAAGTCATTTACCATGGCAATGATATCGCCGGATTCAATATAGTCCCCGATATCTTTGGAGGTTATTAGTTGCCCATCTGTTGGGGCTCTCAGTACTCTTTCACTAGAAAAACCGGCGATTATGCCTGGAATACCTGTGTCCTTTTCAGCTTCTCCATCGGATACAACCCTCCCTAAGTTGTGGCCTCGATTAGTCTCCACCACCAGGTGGACATCTCTCCCTGCATAGAAGCCAGGTCCCAAGGCTATAACGAGAGGGGCATCTGTTATCTTTGTCCCCAGGTTCTTCTTGGCGACAGTGGCATCCACAAGGACATCTGGCTTCAAGAATTCCTTAATCAGGGCCCCTGCGTCCACGATGATGGGTATCTTATCATTATCCCAGGCCCTTGCCGCTTCATAGGAAGATACATGTTTGGCTGTTATGCCTTCAACTGTCTTTTCACCTTCATAGATAGCCTCACTGAAAGAGACCCCCCTTCTCACTGCTCGGGGTTGAGATATCTCAGTCATACATACCCTGAAATGGCACTTAGTTAACCGGTGGGCGATCCCGCTGGCCATCTCGCCCCCGCCCTTTATAAGGACTGTTAGACCATCTATTAACATCTTTATGCTATTTTCAGGGTTTCTTTTTTAAAAAGACGGGATTTGCATTCCTCTGGCTGAGGGCTTATGTTTCGCTACAAATCAGGAGTACCTCAGAATTTCCAATGTCTACCTCGCCTTCTGCGTCTGAGCCTAGAAAGCCATCCTCGACCGTATCCTGCTGCTGGTTCAATGGCCTTTCTACCAGGCAGCTGGGATTGCGGGGGCTCTAATCTCCAGCCATATATATCTTTTGCAACGTCACTATCCATTGCGAGTTCTGAATTTTCATGTCTTATAATGAAGGTGGGCTTCTTTTGGTGTATCTCGATAACTGTTCCAGGTATTATTCCAAGATTTAACAGTTTATGGAGCTTATCATGTGACCCTGGCTTAATATAGGCGATCTTTATCGTTTCTCCAGTTTCTAGATTTGTTATACGATCTACCTTCCTATCGATATCGTTTTTCCCTTCAATACAACAGTTTCCAGCTGGAATTGGATTGCCATGGGGGCATTCAGTCGGATGTCCCAACAGAACACAGATGCTTTCTTCAACCTCTGGGATAACAGCGTGCTCGAACTCACATACTATCTTATTAGCCTCATCGCCCTTTATATCTAATACTTGTTGAAGCAAGACCTCTCCAAGCCTCTTTCGTCTTATTAAGCCTTTCGCAATTTCCTTTCCTTTTCCGGTCATATAGATATGGGTACCATCATAGGCTATAAGCTCCTCTTTTTGCATGGCTTCCAATATGTTATCTTCAATCCGGACATGACAGATTTCACCAATTTCCTCTTTTCTGTTTTTGTTTTGCTCCTCGCACATCCAGATAGCTTCCAGTATTTCTTCAAATGTTCTAGTCATTCCGAAATCTTGCTTTGACAGGATGGATCATATTATTCCCGATTTTTGTAAGATCAGGAGAAAACGGTTGACCAAAGCGCCGACTAAAATGGCATAGATGAGCACGAAACCACAAATAGCTACCGCTACTTTGGCCCCCCTTTCCTTAACTATCACCAGAATTGCATTTACACAGGGCATAATAAAGGTAATCAGCAGTAGGTTCACAATTATCTGGATATTGGTAAATACCCCTCCCTCTACAAATCGTGTTAACAACCCAACACCCGCTTCCCTTCTGATAATCGACATCAGAAATACATTAACACTCTCCTTTGGAAGCCCAACAAAGCCAGAAAGGATTGGTTTTGTCAGATTCTCTAGTAGAGTGAGTCCCCCCATTTCATCAAGACAAAATACGATAAATGTTGCCAGCAGAAATACAGGTATTGCTTCTTTCAAAAAGAGATATGTTCTCCTTATGGAATTCGTAAAAAGGCCTTTCAACCTTGGTATCCTTAAGATAGGCATTTCCATAATGAAGTCTGCCGGTTCTCCATGAAAGACCTTGTTTGTAAGGTATCCTACTAGTAATATCTGAGATGCTATGAACCCAAATATAAAAAGAGAGCACCATAAAGGCATATCGGCCAGAAGTACGAGCATTACACTTAATAGTGGAGCACAGGGAATCCCAAGGATAAGTAAGAATGTGGCTATATTTCGTTCTTTATTTGTATCAAGAACCCTCGTTGTCAAAATTGCCATGGTAATACAGGAAAAACCCATTATAAGCGGCAATACCGCCTTTCCACTCATGCCCATTTTCCTAAAGATTCTGGATAAAAGGATTGCTAATCGAGGTAAATAACCGCTATTTTCGAGTATTCCATAAAACAAGTTAAATGTGAGCAAGACAGGCATAACAATGCCTATGGCAAGCCCCAACCCAAGACTTACAAGGCCAAACTCACCCACCATAACTCTCGAAAAAATCTCATAGGGAACAAATTCACATAGTTTTTCTCCATAGGGTATAATTATTTCTCCAAAGAGGCCCCCTTCTAACAACCCAACAAGATATTCTGCGCCAAATCTACCGACAAATAAGAACATCGAAATCATGACGATGATAGCTATAGGAATCCCCGTTAAAGGGTTTCTGCTCCAGACCCCCAATTTATCTGCAAATGGTATCCTTGGGGTTGGCCTTACCCGGACAACCTCGTTATATACCCTTTCAGCCTCCCGCATATACAGATCCACGAGTAATGTATCGATTCCTTTTGTCCTCTGGCTTTTTGTTTGCCCTACGAGATTCTCTATTTCGGATAATGTGCCTGGATCACATCTCTTCCTCAGATAATCCCAGCTTAATCTATCATCTGTAAGTAATGACAAGAGCACGCCCCTTGAGATGGGCAGATTCCTGAGAATTCGATTTGCAAGTTTAAGGTAATTGTTGATAAAGAGGGGGTAGCGTACTGGTGATTTTGGTCTCTTTGGCGTGTCGAGCTTTTTCTTTAATGTCGAAATGCCATCGCCCTCGATTGCCACAGAGGTGTTTATATCGACATCAAGTAGCTGAGACAATTTTTCTACATTAATATCAATATTTCTTATTAGACCCTCATCCATCATGTTGATATTCAATACAGTGGGTAAACCGTATTCGATGTAGTGTAAGTACAATGCGAGTGATCTTTTGAGGGTTTTGGCATCTGCTACGAAGATAATATTGGATGCTGCTGAATCCAGAATAATCTGTTTGGAGATTAGTTCATCCTCATTTTCTGCATAAATTGTATTTGAGCCGGGCGTATCTATTAAAAAATAGTTGGAATCCTTTCCAGAGATAGGGCCTAAAGAGACTGACACAGTTGTTCTTGGATAATTACCTTCTCTTATATTTTTACGGCATAACCTGTTAAAAATCGTTGACTTGCCGGTATTAACATTCCCGATCAGGACATAGCTTGACTCAAAATTATCCGAAAAAGCCTCCTTTCTTAGTTCCATATGGCTATCCCTTCATTAAATTCAAGTGAAAAGAGTCAGTCGTTTGATCTGTTGGGGTTGCCTCTTCATTGGAATAACCACAGCAAGTCGCATCATCCCTCTGTTTCCATCTCCTTTATCTTATCGTTATATTCTTTAACGAACCTCTTCATCCGTTGTAGACGATTGCCCTTGTCCTTTGACTGTGCATGCTTCCTGTATTCATCAAAGTAGTCAAGCCAGTCCGCTCCACCCCTGGGACAATCCTCGATAAATTTCATGAAGTCCACAAATCTCTCAAGCGTAGTCGGGCTGACAGCGTGCTCCATCTTACAGGCATCGTCGTCCGCCTGATGAAAGCCGATCTTTAATATATCAGTGAGAAATCCCCTGAGGATTTGATGCCTTTGATCTATATCGCTTCCAACATCACTACCCCGTCCAGTGAGCTCGAGATATTCATACTTTTCATAGTCGATCAGGCCTTTGTTGCTGAGGGTTTTGAGCATATTGGTGACAGTGGGCATCTTAACACCAAGCTTTCTAGCAATATCCCTTACCCGGACAACCCTCTTTTCCTTGGCGAGATTAAAGATGGCCTCCAGATAATCCTCCATAGTTGGCGTAAGGGGCTTTTTGGGCTCATTATCAGTGTTCTCAGGCACAGTATTCTCCTTTATTAGNGGTCNTTAACTAAATTTTNTATGNCTAATTCTAGCGCCAACAGAGATTGCTTGTCAATCATTTTCTGGATTCGGTAATCAAGTGGGCTGGCTCCGGGCGCCACTGTAAAGCCACAAGGGAGGGCTTTCTATTGGAGGTTAACCTGCCGCTTGTGCACGAGCCTCATCATTAACAGTGTTTGCAGGGCAGATAGGATGACAAAGTACCCCAGCCATAAGGGCATTCCAGCCCATTGAGGGTCTGATTTACCCCATGCCCAGAAGTCCAGAGCAAGCCCAAAGTTTCCAAGCAGCAGATAGAGATATGGATCCGATATCCAACCAGGCACCCTAATATTCAGGGTCCCTTCGCGCCATAGTAGGAACGCGTGGGTACAGAGATAAACGGACACCGTTACCATCATGATCGGAACCACTGGCAGAAAGCCGGCAGCGGGGATCAATTTAACGTAGTACAATACCATCATCCCTTCTCCACAGAGAATAGATAGTATTGCAGGAAGTGCTTTAACTCTTTTGAGGTATAACCCAAATATGACCGTCGGAAACAAGACAGCAAGTCCGGTAAAGGTCTGTGTTGCAATTTGGAGAATCGTGGCAGGAGGTTTATACGCAAGGCCAAGCCCTGCCAAGCTTAAGAAAACGACGAAGATCCTGCCCATTGCATATCCTCTCGTAGGTTTGCCAGCCACCAAAGGAACGATGTCGCGCGTAAAGATTGAGCTTAACGTGAGGAGCTGGGAGTCCATAGTGGACATGAGAGCTGCCAAACCACAGGCAATTATGAGGGCAGACATGGTATCTCCGGAAACAAGAGTCACAACCATGGGCAAAATTCTATCGGCCTGCTTACCCACAAGAGATGGAAAGGACAGGTGGCCCAATACCCCCACAGCTATAGGCATAAAAAAGACAACCGTACATATCAGCGGATAGAAAAGCATCATTCGGGAAATTGTTCTATCGCTTCGAGCAGCAAAAAAACGCTGAAATAGCTGAGGAAACATGGGGTCACAAAAAAACCAGAGCATGATATAGCTGAACCATATAGCAAGGGTATATGTTCCTAAACCACCAGGACGGGAGAATAGTTCGGGATTGGTCGCCATGACCTTTTGATTAGCTGTGGTAAGCCCACCATGGTATTGAGCAACTAAGACCAACGAGATTGCCAACAGGACGACCATAAGCGTTCCCTGGAACATGTCAGTCCAAGCAACGGCTCGTAGCCCACCCCTGAGGGTGTACAGAACGATAATCCCNGTCACCAGAAGGCACCCATTAAAATAGGGAAGTCCTACCAATTCTTCTANTGCGTATCCAGCAGCCATGGGCTGTAATGCCAGATAGGGCACNGTAAACACAATCATAACGAGCGCAAACAGGAATGATAAGATGGGGTTNCCATATACAATGCGTATCATTTCGGGTGGAGTCACAACGCCGTGTTCTCGCCCTAGATGCCAGATCTTTCGGCCAAGTATCCAGAATGTGAGGGCCATGAAGCCCGTGCCAAAGCCCATTATCGGAAAGAAGGCATATCCATCCCTGTATCCAGCTCCAGAAGTTCCAAAGACCGTAAAAGCTGAGAAGTTTGTTGCGACCATTGTCCCCAGCAATACCCAAGTGCCGAGCTTTCGATCAGCCAGAAAGTAGTCTTCCGGTGAAGATTTCCAACGCGTACGTGCTATGAAGCCGATGAGCAGTACAATAATGAAATAACTAACTAGCACAAACACTTTTACGCTCATGCTACAGATGCCTCCTCGAAGTGATTATCCCTCAATGCAAAGGCCACCCCACGGATGGGACGGCTTTTACGCACCATGACTTTGGAATGTGTGACCTTAATGTTTCTTGACGATCTTGCCCAGTTTGACGCCTATCCAGTCTTTGATTCTATCTATCAATGAGGGGCCCTTTACCGTCAGGGTACATTCAGCCTCTGTATCCGAGAACATGCTTATTGCCCGCGCACGGTATGTACCGACAGGTATGGGTGGCCTTGTTATGATTATGATATTTTCCATCTTCTCGTTTGAGCCAATTTCGGCCCTCAGGAAATCAGAGACCTTGGTCAGGGTTCCCACCTTAGCACTAAAGGTACCATCTTCTTCTATATCGGCAGAGGCTATTGGCAGATCAACCCTTTTTTCGTTCACTGGCACCTCAAGGAGTTTTATGAACACGCTATCACCGGGCTCAAAGCCCGAGCCGCTAAAGACGATATTCGTTGCCCTCAATTTTGCCACGCCCAGGCGAATTGTCCCAGGATGAACAGTCAGTTGTGGATGATTAATCTCCTTATTGAGGCCCTTGGTTGGTTCTGAACACACTGAGGTCAAAAGGATACTGGAAAAGACGAGGAAAGAGCTGATGGCCAAAAATGTCCTAAAATACCTTCTCTTCATTTTAACCCTCCTTTTCTTGGAACTGTTTTTTTTCTCCTTTTTGCCCGGCAGGGACGGATGGAGGTCACATCCAAGATATTATCCACTTTTTCCTAAGGGGTGTAGAGCCCCGTGTTAGATCTATCGTGGTGTCCCCAATGGAGAACGGCGCCTCTTCTGAAACCTCGCAACGGCCCTATTGTGTTCTTTTAAAGTAGTAGAGAAATAATGACTCCCATCATTTTTGGAGACAAAGTAGAGGTAGTCTGTTTTTACCGGGTCTATTACCGCTGAGAGGGCCTCTCTTCCAGGATTGGCGATGGGTCCAGGAGGGAGGCCATGGTGAATGTAGGTATTGTAAGGACTGGGGGTGCGAAGATCCTCTCTCTTCAGGTTTCCGTCAAAATCCTTGAGCCCGTAGATGACGGTTGGATCACTTTCAAGCCTCATCCTCTTTTTGAGGCGGTTGAGAAAAACCGATGCGATTATAGGCCTTTCCTCAGCAAGGCCAGTCTCCTTTTCTACTATGGAGGCCAGGGTTACTACCTCCCTTAGCTGTGACAGTCCGCCTGCGGAGGATTTTTGATCCCTTATCAGGCTATTATAGACATGCCAGAAACGATTAACCATAAGGTCAACGAGCCCCTTTGCCCCCATATCCCTGCTTATCAAGTATGTATCAGGGTAGAGGTAGCCCTCTAAGCTTGGCCCATCAATATGGTAGGAGGCTACAAGGGTTTTATCCCCAACAAGAGACATAAATTCCCCTTTGTCGATTAGATTCTTTTTGGCCAGGATGTCAGCGATTTGTTCAGCAGTAAGGCCTTCAGGGATGGTTACAGGGTAAGTCTTGACTGCCCCAGACGCAAGAATATGGAATATCCTTACCGGGGGCAATGACTGACTAAGGGTGTATTCACCTGCCTTTATATCCCGTGTGCCTCCTCTCAGAATCGCCCAGACCATAAACAAATGCCTGCTTCTGATAAGCCGCCTTTCCTCAAGTTCAGTGGCGACTGCCCTTAGGCCAGCCCCCTTTTTCACTATAAAGACCTCTTCTTTTTCATCCACCCCTGCAGGGCTTATCAAGAAATACCCTATGTAGAGGACAACAAATGCACACAGGAAGAAGGCTAACAGAGCTGATATGAGAATTAGTCCCCTTTTTGACATTTTACTGACCAAAAACTCCGCTAATGACAAGTGCCCCTGAGATGAGTAAGCCCACGGAGACCAGCGTTTGAATAGTCAGGGCCTGTGCCGGGATTAGGTCTTTGAAGAAAAGGTATCTCCTCCATAGTACCTGAATGGCCTTAACTGCAAGGGGAAAGGCGCCGAGCGCTATTATAGCAAGGACGGGAAGACCTATTACGTAGATAAGAACAATAATGGCCAAAAATGGGAGGACCATTATCAGGCAATATAGATAGCGGGCCCTGTTCAGGCCGAGCCTAACGACTAGATTTCTTTTGTTGGCCTCCAAGTCCGCCTGATAATCTGGGAACTCGTTTATCCAGATCACGGCCATTATAAGGAAGCCATTAGGTATGCCTAGCAAAAAGGCAGACCAGCAAAGGCTGTCAGTCATAACATAGTATATCCCCAGGGTTATCAGGGGGCCAAAGGCAAGGAAGATCAAAGGCTCGCCCAAACCGCGCGACATGAGTCTAAAGGGTGGACTTGAGTATGTCCAACCTGCCAAGAGACCACACAGGCCGATTAATAGAACGTAAGGCCTACCCCAGAGGGCAAACCAGATCCCGCATGCGGTCCCAATCGAAAGAGATATGATGGATAAAGTGAGGATTGTATTGGGTGCTATGCCATTTTCCTGAATTACCCTGCTTCCGCCGCTGAATGGCGTAAGCCTCATGTTGATTGGATCACTCCCTAAGGCATCATAGTAGTCGTTTAGCAGATTTGAACCGAGGTGAAGTGCACCGACACCTACCAAGGCCATGAGAAAGGCAAGGGGGGAGAACCATCCCCTTTGAAACACAAAGGCAGAGCCAGTAATCAATGGTATTATCGAGCCTGCAAGAAATGGGAGCCTCAGTGCCCTAAGGTATGTTTTAATCATACTCTTTCCTATGCAGCCTATTGAGGGGGCACGTAGAACAGAGGGGGTCTTTCCTACAGAAATACTTTCCCGTCTTGACGATCAAGGCATGAAATTCCTTGAAGAGTTCAACATCGGGCGGGAGATTGTCCATGAAAAAAGCCTGCAGATCATGGTATCCTACCTCTTTCTCAATGAGCTCATGCCTTGTTAAGATCCTGTGGGTGTATGCGTCAACGACAAAGAGAGGCCTTCCAGCTCCATATAAGACAATGCTATCCGCTGTTTCCATTCCAATTCCCTTTACGGACAAAAGCTCTTTCCTGATAGTGTTGGTGTCCAGGGAAAAGAGCCCCTTTGTATCGCCGTTGTACTTATCCTCGATTAATTTGAGAAGATTCTTCAAACGCCTGCCCTTGACATTATAGTACCCGGCAGGCCTGATGTACCCGGTTAGGGTAGATGCGGGTGTCTGACTGAGCTTTCTTACGGACAGCAGATCTCTTTCCTTTAGATTCTGGATGGCCTTTTCCACATTATTCCAGCTGGTGTTCTGGGTCAAGACAGCGCCAACCATCATCTCAAGCTCTGTCTCTGCTGGCCACCAGTTTTGGGGGCCGAAGGCGGAAAAGAGGAGATTGTATATCTCCATCAAGGTCTTGCCAGTCGCTGTAGTCACCTGTATACCACCTTGACAGCATTTGAAAGATACCTTAGATTTACTCGCTATGTCAATGCAGCAACTTAAGAAAACACGCAACATAGGTATCATAGCCCATATCGATGCTGGCAAGACTACCATAACCGAGAGGATACTCTATTACACCGGCAGGTCTCACAAAATGGGCGAGGTTCATGATGGGGAGGCTGTCATGGACTGGATGCCTGAGGAACAGGAGAGGGGCATAACAATAACATCTGCCGCCACGACCTGCACCTGGCTTGGGCACACAATAAACATCATAGATACACCGGGACATGTGGATTTTACTATTGAGGTTGAGAGGTCCTTGAGGATCTTGGATGGGGCAATAGGGGTATTTTGTGCGGTGGGTGGCGTGGAACCTCAGTCAGAGACCGTGTGGCATCAGGCGGATAGGTACGGGGTTCCAAAGCTAGCATTTGTCAATAAGCTGGATCGGCCTGGAGCCAACTTCTATGGTACAGTACAGATGATAAGGGATAGGCTTGGCGCCACCCCGTTGATCCTTCAGCTACCGTGGGGACAGGAGGAGGGGTTCCAGGGTGTCATTGATCTGTTGGAGATGAGCGCTATTGTCTGGAATGAAGAGGATCTCGGAGCTTCGTTTCAGAAGATCGCTATCCCAGAGGATTATATGCAAGAGGCTATCAGGCGAAGGGAGAGGATACTGGAACTACTAGCCGATAGTGATGATAGCATAATGGAGAAGTACCTATCTGAAGAAGAAATAGATAGCCAGTCCATCAAGAGGGCACTCAGGCAGGGCACCATAAAGTTAAAGCTTGTTCCCGTTTTCTGTGGGGCAGCGCTAAGAAATAAGGGGATACAGCCGCTTTTGGATGGGATCGTTGAATTCCTCCCCTCACCGCTTGATGTTCCACCGGTAACCGGTATCAATCCGAAGACAAAAGAACCTGAAAGCAGGCCCCCAAGCCCGCAGGAATCCCTCTCTTCTCTGGCCTTCAAGGTTGCGATGGATCAGGGAAGAAGAATGACGTATCTCAGGATCTACTCCGGAATAATGAGACAGGGCTCCCTAATCTATAATAGTACAAAGGATGTCATAGAAAGGGTAGCCAGGGTCATGAGGATGCATGCAAACAAAAGGGAGAGAATAGACCAGGCTATATGCGGTGACATCGTTGCCGTGATGGGTTTAAAGCAGACCACTACTGGCGACACCCTTTGCGAAGAGGGTCATCCTATCTTACTTGAGTCGATGGATTTCGATGAGCCAGTAATGTCCATGGCTGTGGAGCCAAAGCNGCTGAGGGACCAGGAACGGCTNTTAGATACCCTCGCAAAAGTGGCAGATGAGGACCCCACCTTCAAGTTTGCTTCCGATGAGGATACTGGCCAAATAGTAATTTCCGGTATGGGTGAGCTTCATCTGGAAGTCTTAGCCCAAAGGCTCAAGAGGGAATTCTTGCTTGATGTAAATACCGGAAAACCACAGGTTGTCTACAGAGAGACCATAAGTGACACGGCGGCAGTTGAGAAAGTATTTGATAGAGAATGGGGCGGTGCCATGCACTTTGCGGGCATTAAGATAGAGGTCTCGCCCTTGGAGCGGGGAAAGGGATCTAAGTTTGTCAACAACTGTTCAAATCCCCTAGTGACAGGGGAATTTATTGCCTCCGTAGAGGAAGGGGTAAAGGAGGCATCAGGGAGCGGGGTCTTGATGGGTTATCCGGTGATTGACGTGCAAACCACTCTCTTGGATGCCACCGCAAAAGAAGCGCTATCCACCCCACTTTCCTTCAAGATTGTCGGATCGATGGCTTTCAAAGAGGCCTGTGAGCTTGCCTCGCCCGTTCTCCTGGAGCCTGTTATGAAGGTTGAGGTAATCGCTCCTGAGGAGTTTGTAGGCGATGTGATAGGCGACCTGAATACCAGAGGTGGCAGAATTGAAAGGATCACGACGAAAGCAACAGTTAAGATATTGGCGGCTGTAGTGCCTCTTTCCAATATGTTTGGCTATTCGACAGGCCTGCGCTCTGCCTCTCAGGGGAGGGCCACCTTCACTATGCAATTCTCTCACTATGATAAAATCTGACCTTGGTAAAAATTGTGGCCAGAACTATCCTCCATATTGATATGGATGCCTTTTTTGCTGCGGTCGAGGTGCTGGACAATCCCTCGCTGAAAGGCAAACCCGTGATCGTGGGTGGCCCTACCAGTAGGGGGGTAGTTTCTACGGCCAGTTATGAGGCCAGAGGCTTTGGCGTCCACTCTGCTATGCCCATATTCGAGGCGAAGGAGAAATGCCCTCAGGGCATCTTTCTTCCGGTAAGGAAGGACAGATATGAAGAGGTTTCTAGAAAGGTCGTGGATATATTAAAGGATTTTACCCCTCTCCTTGAACAGGTGTCTATTGATGAAGCGTACCTAGATGTCACGGGTTGCGAAGCCCTTCTTGGGGGCGCCGACGAGATAGCCAGGCACATAAAGGCGAGAATAGCTGAAGAAACAGGCCTGACTTGTTCCATAGGTATTGCCCCGAACAAGTTCCTGGCCAAGGTTGCATCTGACATGCACAAACCGGATGGTTTGACCATACTATCGACAGATGAGGTGGGCTCATTTCTATCGAGATTGCCTGTTGAAAAGATCCCTGGTGTTGGAAAGAGGACACTTGAAGGCCTAAGGCATTATGGGATTAAAACGGTTGGGGATTTAAAGAGGTTCAACAAAGAGGGACTTTTGAAGGGCTTTCGAAAGTTCGGCCTTAGGCTGTATGAACTTGCAAGAGGAATAGACAACTCTCCTGTAGTTCCCTTTAGAGAGGTCAAGTCAATTAGTTCAGAGGAAACCCTTCAACTAGATACCGACGATCTCACCCGTTTAAAGTCCTTGGTGGCCTCCCATGCGGATAACGTGGCATGCAGGTTGAGAAAGGGGGGATTCAAAGCAAGAACTATCACATTAAAGATAAAACTCGATGATTTTTCGGAGATGAGCAAAAACCTTACTATCCCCCACTTTACAGATAGCACCAAGATCATATCGTATTCCGCCGTAAAATTGCTCTTGAATTCCCCTCCAGGGAGAAAAGTTCGTCTCGTAGGGGTTGCTGTCTCCAACCTGGAAGTGACCAAAGAAGAAGCTCAGGGCTCCTTCTTTACGTTATGGGGTAAAGAGGAGAAGGAACGAAAGACCGACGAGGCCATGGATGAGATCAGAAGGAGATTTGGAGGAAGGGTGATAAGGAGGGGAAGATGTTGAGGGTACGTTTCTCTTGCGTTTTCCATTAATCCATTTTCTTGTGAAAACGAGGTCTTAGGGAAGTCTCATGTGTGGCTACATATAAACTTTTCCAATGAAGGTTTCATTAACTCTTCTAACCGATAACCCTTTCAAGAAATGGCAATAACATCCTGTGATAGATATTATCCCACAGATAATTCTGGATAGTACGGTGGAACATCCCGTGGGGCTTGAGGTTAGTGATAAAGGCGAGAATCTGATCTGCAATCTGAGCAGGTGAGTCTTTTAAGGAGAAATACAGGACATTTTCTTCGCAAACCTCCCTAAAAGGGGGGATATCAGAACACACAATGGGTACCTTCAACATCCCTGCCTCCAGAAGGGGAATACCGAACCCTTCCTGGAGACTGGGCAGAAATAGCAGATCGGCGATCAGGTAGAAATCCCGCACTATGATGGTCTCCCCTGTCAAATCCTTTCCTCCTTCGGAGAAATATTCCGCTACAATCAGGATGTCGCGTTCGACGTGTAACTGTCCGGCCAGCTTCTTTATTTTATGGTAATACTCGATTGTCTTTTTTTCGTGGGCGTTGTACACGCCTGTGAGAAGGAGCCGCGCATACACTCCCTTATCCTTTAGGGCCCTTATAACACGGATAGAAAGCTCAATATTCTTACGGGGATGTAACCTACATGGCTGTACCATGAGAAGGTCTGCCTCGAAGAGGTGCTCAGCCCTGATCATCCTAATAGTATTGCTAGCTAGATTGAAGAGGCGGATGGGATCGATTCCATCAGCAATAACATCAATCCCATTGACCTTATATAACTCGTGGAACTGTCTCCTCCTTTCCTCTGAAACGGTAATATAGTGAATATTGGGATTGTATTTCCTCAAGATATTCCACTGCTGACTTCTCAAATCAATTGGAGGAGGGGTATAGAAATAGGCAGAATCGTGGTCCCAGCTCACAACCTTTATTTTTCCACTATTCGCCAGCCGATGAATGGCAGAGGTTAGAGGAAGATTATAGGCCATGGTGAGGACATTGTGGGCAATAAGGACATCAAAGTTCTCTAAAGCCCGGGCAAGATATTTGAAAATCTCCTCTGAACAGGATTCCAGGTCACGAGATCGTTTGGCCAGGTTTTCTTGGATCTGGAGGATTCTGAGGTTGCGAGAACTCAGCAGAGGGTTGGTTTCCACATCATATTCATCAGTTGATCTGGCACCATCGCCAGCAAATATCTTTACCCCATGGTTATAGCGCTTGAATAGGGAGGCATGCTGTCGGATGACTTCCTCCACTCCACCGACGATTGGAGGACAGGTATAGTGCAACAGGGCAATTTTGAACTGCCTCATCCGCGGTCTCCTATCCAAATGTACGGATTAGGTGCAGTAATTTCTCTTCCAAGACCTCGTAGGAGAAATATCTCATAGAAAGCTGGTAGTTATGCTCAACCATGGCCTGCAGCCTACCCTTATCGTTCAATATCTCCTTGATTTGCGTGATAGTCTTAGAAGCTACAAAGCCATCTATGATAATGACATCAAACCCGATTGGCTCAATGTCCGAGATGTAAATGGAGTACCGATTCACGACTATAGGTTTTCTGTAGTAGATTGCCTCCAGAAAGGCATTCCCAAACCCCTCATATCCACTGGGATAGGTGACCAGGTCGGCACTCTGGTAGATATCGGCAATGGTGTAGAGTTTATCTGTCTTTTGACTTACAGTCCTTCGGGGCGATACTAGATGATCGATATGTACGATCTCTACTCCCATGTTCTTGCTGTAATCTTTAATCCGTACATGATAGTCGTCACCTTCATCGTCCAATGCATGGGAGATCACCAGCACTGGCTTAGGTAGATTCAGATTCCTGACAATTTCAATAGAACGCTCAATCCATTTGCGGGGCACAATCCTTGTTGGTTGTAAAATAAAGAGGTCATTCCCTTTCAATCCAATCCTTTCCCGCAAATCGTTGCAATAATCATCCGCTGGTGAGGGCCCATGAGCAAAATCCAGTACGTTTGGGACTACGACATTAGAAATCCCCCTCCTGTAGCTCAACTGCTCTGATGCCAGGGAGTTTATCACTACATGTCTAATAGATGGTAGATGAGGAGGAAAGGCCATATTTAGGTAATCCCTGCAGGAGTTTACCAGGAACCGGGATCTCTCCCAGGCGAAGTCGTGGTGATGGCAGATGGTTGGCAGGCATGTCTCAGCAATGAACTCGGTAATTGCAAGTCCGAGAGGGACATTCATGGGTATGGACAAGGCATTTTCAGGAATAATAAGATCTACATCATACGTCTTAACAAAATCATACAGGAGCCCTTTTAATTGATCCTTGATTTTTTGGACAGCGTCTGATGTCTCTCGTCCTCGGACTCTTTTCCCGAATAAATCGCTGTTGATTTCTTCAATCAAGGGATGTTCAAAATGGGCTTCATCGGCAAGAAAGGACCTCTCCTCCGGCCTGTCTAGGCTTCCAGCGAAATAAAAGCAATTATATCCATTTCTTTCAAGTACATCCGCCCATTTCTGAATCTCAAGGGAAACTCCATCTGTTCCAGCAATCCTTGTAGAGATAAAACCGATGTTCTTGATGTGAGGCGAAGGATGTTTATGCAAAACCATGGTATGGTAACTACCTCCCGGTCAAATACTGATTCTAAATGAGCAAAGGCTGGTCGAAATTGGAGAATCCCCCCCTGTGTAGGTGTAACTTTAGGATGCTATCAATTTGAGTTGTTCCGGGGTCAAATACCATCTGAGATGCCCTGAGTGTGTAGGTAGTTCTTCGACGTCGATCCTGCAGCAACCACCCCTTTCGAACTCTATTGTTGCCTTAGGACCTTCCGTCAACAAAAACGATGCTACCTCGGCAACCGATGGCAGGTGCCCGGCTATGAGGATCCTCTTATTGCCAGCATACTCAGATAAGCCCTCGATAGTTTCCTCTGGAGGGGTCATGGCCTTGACCTTTTCCGTCTGCATAATCCGCTCCGGTGGGAATCCGACTTCCTCAGCTACAATAGCAGCCGTCTGTCTGGATCTCTTCTTGGGGCTTGAAAGGATTACGTCAAAACCGATCCCCATCTTCTTGAGGGCCCTTCCGGTTGCATGAATCCGTGCTTCTCCGTCAGGGCTCAGTCCCTCTTCAGGATCCTGCTCCTTGGGAAGGGCAGGGCCGTGTTGCATGAGATAGATCTCCATATTATCACCCCCTGAAAGCAGGACTTACATAGCTGGCTCATCATATATTTTTAAGGAAGAAATGACAACTGCCCGTGGTAGATTCGAGGGTAACGTCATAGTTNAGGGTATGGGTATTTTTTTTGAAACGCCCACTAATCTAGACTATGGGAGGGCATAATCAAAAAAAGATACCCATAACNACCAATAGGCCTAAAAATCAATAGGTTAGGTTTGACCACGANGTGGCCCTGGGTAGATTCTCATTGACTTGTCATGGAAAACACATAGATTATTACTCAAGTTTCGCACACAATTGTAGGTGGTATTTGAAGCTTGCTCTCTACCAAATAGTCAATCAATTGAAGCAGTTGGGAGACTTTCTCCCTTGGAATTTTAAGCGAAAGTATCTCTATTGACAAACACAGAAGGAGCTTGAAGTAGTCCATAACTCTCCTCGCATAGGTCCTCTCGAGGATCTGATCGGCCAGCTTCTCGAAGAGTGTGCCAACCACTGAGTAGATACCCTTTACTCTGAGGATGTAGGCGAGGAGGATATAGCGAATAAAGACCAGGCTGTGGTGGGCGAGGATGGCGTCAAAGTCCTGATTCTGCTCTCTGCCAAAGTGTAGGAGTTGTTTGCAGTCCTTAAAAAAGAGCTCGATGGCCCACCTCTTGGCATAGGTCTCTATGATCTGCTGGCCTGTGACAGAGGTGTCGGTGCTCAGAAAGACCACCCACCTCGTGGCCTTTTTCGACTTTGAGAACACCAAGGTTACCGTGTGAAAGTCAGGGATCTCAACGATAAGAGCGCAGGTATAAAGGTCGAGGGCAGGGAGGTAGTGCATCTCCTCCTGTGCTACCTCTCTGTAGAGCCGCTTTAGGGTATAGGATTGCCCTTGGTACAGATACCGAAAATTGTTCCGCTTCAGCTGGCAGATCACCTCATAGCCAATCCCATAGACTGCCCTGATGAGCTTGGGGGAGGCGAACCAGCTATCAAAAAGCACAAAGCAGGCATCTACCCCATGGTTCCATGCCCTCTGGACCATCTCGATGAGCAGATCGGTCTTCTTCCGGAAGGCCTCTTTCCTCCTCTTGGAGGCGACCGTGCGCCCGTCCATTGCCTTCGAGAAGGATTCTTTGGGCCGCTTGGAGGAGGTGTGGATAGAGAAATCGAGGGGGAAGAGGGATTTTCCATCGAAGTAGCTCAGCACCAGGTGGCTCATGCCGAGCACGGTACGTCCATGGGTGTGGTCCCTCACGTAGGAGGTCAGCTCAATCCTCTTTCCCCGCTTTGGGTTGATGGTGTCATCGGCAATGAGGAGCTTCTCTCTCAGTGGCACGGGCTCTACTGATGCGATGGCCTTGAGGCAGAGACGGGAGATGAGCGCTCTCCAGTGGATTCCTTGATACTTGAGTGCCCTATAGTAGGTATCCTTTCTGGCCCTCAGGTGTTCAAGGAAGAAGAAATGCCGCCAGAGGGCGGTAAAGGTCTTATTGAGAAAGGGCAGCAGGAGCATTGCATAGAACAGATGGACCAAGGGGTAGCCCTTTGTCTTTGCTGCCCCACAGCATCTGAGGTAGGTAGAGAGGTTGAGTGTTTTTACTGCCTTTCCCAAATCGTGTTCCAGATGAAGGAACTTTTCTCTATGATGATTGAGGTTGTAAACGAGTTCTCCTTGAAAATGGGAGATGCTTTCGATAATATCCTTCATGGCGGTCCCTCCTTGCGCTATCTACTTGATTTTTGTGGTGATTTACATTGTCAAGTGTAGCATATTGAGGGCCGCTTTACTATTTTTTTATCATGTTTTCAATAAGTTAACCCAATTTTGTGGTACTATTTTATCTGCGAAACTTGAGTTATTATTAAAGTATATCATTTCATCACAATTTTGGTAGGGGGGTATCAATTACGAGGAACAATCATTCGGTTCAAGACCTTCCAAAGAGACCGGAACATA
>JGI24422J19971_10000218_pt1 | contig 29642 bp, 22 predicted proteins | sample DeeMarSWOR152_54_FD_19971 | JGI IMG/M metagenome (IMG submission 19971) | reverse complement strand
TTCTCCAGAGTCTCATTAAGCTTGGGGATATCAGCCCTGATGAATTCATTGAACTCATCAACAATGACATTCACTTCTTCAGTTAATTCTTTGAGCTGGGCCAAATCTGTTTCAGTCGGTGCGGATGGATATTCTGAAATCGACATCCCCAGAAACAAAATCAACACATTCAGATGGCCTCCCCGGAGAGCCATTTCCATCGATCCTCTGTAAAACATTTCTTTTGGCACTATTTTTTCTTCCTGATCGGAAAATTTCTGCTCAAACCTTTCAACCGCTCTTTTGACAGCTTCTTTAACCTCGCTCATCTCACTCAGAGTCTTATTCAGTTTATCAAGATTTCGCCTGATATTTCTTGCCGCTGTAATGGATAAATTCATCATTTTTGAAAGAACCATAACCTCAACCATGCTTTCATTTTGCACAACTCTGTCCTTTTCAACCATCCAAAAACGCGGGTCAGGATAGACCAATCCTTTTTTCTCAGTCTTCTGCTCCCCAATAACCATTTCCACAGTGTATTCTCCTGGGGAAACAAAAGGCGCTGCGACAAACCCCATCCCAGAAGGAGCTATCGTCTTTCCATCTTTTGTTTTGGGAATATACTGCAAATTCCATGTCTTTCTTTGAAGGCCTTCCTTTATCGACAATTCGAGTTTGAATATTGTTTCGCCCCTCTTATCATTTATGAAGATTTTTGGCCTTTCTTCAGGCTTCGTCTTGAAATAGGCGTCTAAAATCATGCCATAGGAGGGGTTCTTAGCCGCATAAACCTTGCTGGAGTAAGATTCACCTCTGGTTGACCGGAGAAATTGAGTGGTGGGCCGGATGCTAAACAGATGATGGCCTGAAGCAAAGACCTCCTCGGTCATCTCCTGCAAAGGAGAAATATCATCAATAATCCATATTCCCCTTCCATGTGTCCCGATTATCAAATCGTTTTCTCTTGGATGAACAGCGATGTCCCGCACGGCGACTGTCGGTAAATTGTTTTTGAGTGAAAACCAGCTTTCGCCTCCATCAAGGGAAGCATACACTCCAAACTCTGTTCCAGCATAGAGGAGGTTCTTGTTTTTCAGGTCTTCCCGAATAACATGCACCCAGCCGAAGGGCAGGTTGCCTTTTATGGATATCCAGGTCTCTCCATAATCTGAGGTTTTGTAGACATAAGTCTCATAATCATCCGTCCTGTGGCCATCAAAGGCGGCATAGGCTGTTCCTGCATCAAAATGAGAGGCTTCGATTCGAGAACACCATGTACTGGAAGGAAGGTCAGGTATATTTTCCACAACATTTTTCCATGTTCTTCCGCCATTGCGCGTCACCTGCACGTTTCCATCATCAGTGCCACACCATATGATTCCAGCGACAACCGGTGATTCAGAGATTGTGATTATCGTGCAGTGAATTTCAGCTCCGGTATTGTCGAGCGTAATCGGGCCTCCTGAATCTTTCTGTTTTTCCGGATCGTTGGTCGAAAGGTCAGGACTGATGACCTCCCAAGATTGTCCTCCATTTCTGGTTTTGAATAGGAAGTTTCCGCCTGTATAAACAGTTTTGGGGTCATGAGGGGATACAAGGATGGGAGAATTCCAGTTGAAGCGGTACGGAGGCTCTTTTTGTGATGCTTGAGGTCTGATAGTCTTGCTCTTCCCGATTCTCATATCATAACGGGATAATCCGTTCATTTGATAATTCCTGTAAATCGTGTTCGGGTCAGTGGGATCAACTTGGGCATAAAATCCATCTCCGCTCCCTATCGAGTACCAGTCATCATTGGTGATGCCGGCAGAATCCAAAGAGGAGCTAGGACCTCCCCAGCTCCCGTTATCCTGCAACCCGCAGTAGACATAATACGGATTTCTCATATCGAAGCCTACCTGGTAGACCTCAGCTAAAGCCATATGCTGGATGGCATACCAGTTTTGTCCGCCATCATAGGAGATGTCAATACCTCCGTCATTCCCATCAATGAGGTGGAGAGGATTGGAAGGATCTATCCAAAGAGCATGGTGGTCAGGATGTGTCCCCCTGGATATAGCACTGAATTTCTTACCCATGTCTTTTGAGACATAACTCCCGCCGGAAAAAACATAGACAACCTTATCGTCGCTGGGATCAACACGAATCTGGCTGTAGTAGAACGGCCTGAAATTGACTCGATCGTAGGTTTTCTTGTCGCATGTCTTTGTCCAGGTTTCGCCTTTATCCTCAGAGCGCCAGATTCCCCCTTCTTTATGCTCGATGAGAGCGTAAACCACATTGGGATTGCTTCGTGATACATCTATTCCTATACGTCCCATGACTCCTTCTGGCAGGTCCTTGGTCAGTTTCTTCCAGGTTTTTCCCCCATCTGTCGTCTTATAAAGACCGCTTCCTGGACCTCCGCTGTAAAAATAATACGGAAAGCGCCGGTAGTCGTACGCAGCCGCATACAGAATTTGACTATCGGAGGGATCGATGGCTAAATCTGCGAATCCAGTGTCTTCATTCACGTACAGGATTTTTTCCCATGTATCGCCTCCATCAGTCGTCTTATAGATACCGCGTTCCTCATTCGCACCCCAGAGATGGCCCATCGCTGCCACGTAGACTATTGCCGGATTCTGGGGATCAATGACTATCCGGCCGATGTGCCGTGTTTCTACGAGGCCCTTATTTTGCCAGGTCTTTCCGCCGTCAATAGATTTATATACACCATCCCCGATAGTGACGCTGTTTCTGCACGTGGCTTCACCCGTTCCTACCCATATAATACTCGGTTGGGATTGAGCGATGACTATATCGCCGACTGAGACCGTTGTTTCTTCGTGAAAGACAGGTGCCCAAGTAATCCCGTTGTTCTCCGACTTCCAGACACCACTCGGACCAATTGCAGCGTAGATTATCCAAGGTGTCTTTTCCACGACATCGATATCCACGGTGCGGCCGCCCATAACCGCAGGTCCGATGCATCTCCAGTCGAGTTTTTCGAATAATTTTCCGATTTCATCAGCACTCTGGCCGTATACTGTCAGTGAGAAGCACACCAAGGCAAGAGCAGTCATTCCGATGAGTAATAATTTTACTTTTTTCATAAGTTCTCCTCTCTTATGCTTTTCAAGTGACTATCCCTGATTTTAAAAACGTTCTTTATTTTATACAATGGGATTGGAAAAACAAACAAAAAAAGGAAAAGGGGAACTTTTTCTTACTATTTTCGTTTATATCTCAGAAAGAGGAATCTAGCATCAGGACCAGACATCTGTGTATCAGTGTTTATAATGCGAACATGATGGATTCAGAGTAAGTTTTTCTTTACTAATAATCAGTGACGTGATAACTTTTTTTCGCATTTCTCGTAATACGTAATTAATGAATGATTGGGGTCAGGCCTTGTTAGGATTGGTGTCAGGAAACAGGAAACAAGCATTGAATCTCGATAGCCAAATAAGGCCTTTCCCCATTCATCCCACTTCAAATTTTTCCAATTTAAGGAGGTAAATATGTCTCGTCGTCTACTTTACTGCTCATGTTTTTTCCTGAGCTTGGTTCTTGTTCTGGCTGCGGCCCCCGGAGAACTGACTTATGATAACTATCACCAGCCGAATGATGTCGTTTCACTGCTCAAATCCTGGACTTCAAAATATCCGCAGCTCACCGAGCTTGTGAACATCGGGAAAAGCTCAGGAAAAAGCGATATGTTTGTGTTGAGGATTGCTACCCAGGGAAAGGGCAGTCCTAATCCTGATTCCCGGCCGGCTGTGTTTGTCTCAGCCAATGTAGAAGGATATCATCTTGTGGGCACAGAAGCCGCTCTTATGCTGGCAGAGAAACTTTTGACCAAATACGGCTCTGACAAAAAAGTCACTTCATTTCTGGATAAAAGGACTGTTTACGTGGCTCCGCTTCTCAACCCGGATGTGGCTCGAGCCTATTTTTCGAAAACTCGTTACGAACGCCTTCGAAATCGACATCCAATGGATGACGATTTAGATGATCTGGTCGACGAAGATGGGCCTGACGACCTCAACAAAGACGGACTTATCACACAGATGCGCGTCAAAGATCCCGAAGGCACAATGATCGCAGACCCGAGCGATACAAAATTGATGCGTACAGCCGACTTCAAAAAAGGTGAAAAAGGAATCTATAAGATATATACCGAGGGATTGGATAATGACGGTGACGGGCTCTACAACGAAGACCCGCCGGGTGGTGTCGAGATCAACCGGAACTTCCCTCATGACTTCGAATACTATGTCAAACCGGCAGGCCTCTGGCCGGCTTCTCAAAAGGAGACGATCGCTATCCTTCAATTCCTCGACTCCCATAAAAACATTGCCCTGGTCTTGAATTTTTCCACTGAGAACACTTTCCTGAATATTCAACAGACAGGTCAGGCCAGAGCCGCCGCTGATAAAGTAAAAGTTCCAGCCCGTTTTGCTTCTTTCCTGGGATTAGATCCCGATGAAGAATACACCTTGAAGGAGATAGTGGATGTCATTAATGCCAGCGGTCTTACTGGAGGTCAGGAAGTCACTGAAAGCCAGGTTGCCCAATTTCTCGGCTTGGGCGCAGCCATGAGTATCGACCGAGAGGACATGCCCTATATCCAAGAAGTCCAGAAAGACTACAAAGACGCGCTGAAAAAAGCAGAACTCGATTATCCTGAAAACAGGGCGAAAGGAGTCAGAAAAGGTTCTTTTGTCGCTTACTGCTATTTCCAGTATGGAGTTCCAATCTTTTCAGCCGATCTATGGGCCATCCCTGAGCCAAAGAAAAAACCGGATGAAAAAGAGAAGGATGCATTGACAATCGATAAACTGAAAACCATGTCACCAGATGATTTCCTGGCCCTCGGCGATAAAGTCATCGAAGACTTCCTCAAGGAGCAGGGTGCACCTCCGAACTTCAAAGCCTCGATGGTGAAAGATATGGTCAAGGCAGGTAAAGTCACCCCGGAACAGATGGTCAAGATGATGGAGCAGATGCCCAAAAGACCATCTACCAAGGAAGGAGAACATCCCGACTCGTACATCTTTAAATGGTCGGAGACAGCTCTCGGTGGCAAGGGATTCGTGGATTGGACATCTTACAGTCATCCGACTCTGGGCGATGTTGAAATCGGAGGATTTGTCCCCTATCTGAAAATCAATCCGCCTCTTTCTGATATAAAAAAGACGATTGATTTTCATACTAATTACTATATTGACTTTATGAACCGGTTGCCCCAGCTCGAAATCAAAAAAACAGAGGTGAAGACTCTGGGTGATGGAGTCTATCAAGTGACTGTATATTTGACTAACTCTGGATGGTTTCCCACCTCTACAGCTCAGGGAAGACGCGCCACGGCTCCCTGGCCGATCAGAACCGAACTTAAGCTTTCACAGGGACAATCTCTATTTGCCGGACGCTCTGTTGTGAACATCCCTTTTATTGGCGGCAGCGGAGGAACCCAAAAAGCCGAATGGACAATAAAAGGGAAAAAAGGGTCCAAAGTCACTATTACGGCCGGAGCTCCAAACCTTGACTCGGTGACGACAACCGTCGTCCTTCAATAAATGGAGGAAAAAATGAGACGAAATAGAATTTTCATTACATTCTTAGGAATCGCTCTCTGCCTGATGTTTCTATCATCTGAGACCTTATCCACGGCTGAGGTGAAGCTGTCTTTCGACCACTTCTACAACCAGGCCGAGCTCACCGCGGCTCTCCAATCACTGCAAAAAGCAAACCCTCAGTTCATGAAAATGGTATCTCTCGGCAAATCCTACCAGGGAAGGGATATCTGGGGCGTTATTCTCAATAATCCCAAAACCGGTCCGGAAGAGCACAAGTCAGGTTTCTACATCGATGCCAACATCCACGGCAACGAGATTCAAGGGACAGAGGTCGCACTGTATGCTATATGGTATCTGCTGAAAAACTACGGTAAAACAGAGCTGGCCACGCGTCTCCTGGATGAGAGAGCTTTCTACTTCATCCCCACGATGAATCCGGACAGCCGGGATTATTTTATCGACAAGAAAGAATATTACAGGACAGGGCTCATACCTCTGGACGATGACCAGGATGGGATCGCGGATGAAGACGGCCCTGAAGACCTGGACGGAGACGGATTCATCACGACCATGAGGAAGAAAGACCCGAATGGAAGGTATAAAGCTCATCCGGATGATCCCCGGATTCTGATTCCTGTCAGGCCCGGAGAAAAAGGCGAATATTCTTTGTTAGGATCGGAAGGCATCGATAATGATGGGGACGGCCGCATTAACGAAGACGAGCTGGGTGGCTATGACATGAACCGCAACTATGGATTCAACTGGCAGCCTCATTATGTCCAGTATGGAGCGGGTCCCTATCCTTTCTGCTATCCTGAGACCAAGGCCACCCGTGACTTCCTTCTTGCCCATCCCAACATTATGGGAGGTCAGAATTTTCATAACTCTGGCGGGATGATCCTCAGGGGACCGGGCGCCAAGAACATGGGAGAATACCCGATGGGTGACCGCAACATCTATGACTACATCGGAAAAAGAGGCGAAAAGATCATCCCCGGGTACAGATACCTGATTGTTTATACTGACCTGTACACAGTTTTTGGAGGGAGTATCGATTTTCTCTACAGCGTTCTCGGCATGTACACCTTCAGCAATGAGCTGGATATGTCTCCCACATTTTCTTTCCCCACAGGAGGAGAAGATGAAGAAGTGGATGAAGAAGTCCAGAGGATTCGCAATTTGGCCGAGACACTGGCTGAGATGAAGTACCACGACCTTGTCCTCCTCGGAGAACACTTTGCCGATTGGAAGCCGTACAAACATCCTCTCTACGGAGACGTGGAGATTGGAGGCACAAAAATATACGGCAGCCGGGTTCCTCCTCTCTTCCAGCTGGCGGATACATGCCACCGGAATGCTGCCTTCTGTTTTTACCATGCTGACCAAATGCCGAGGCTCGAATTCGACGGAGTGAAAGTCAAAAAGCTGGAAAACGACCTCTTCCAGATAGATGTGTCTGTGAAAAACACCCGAGTCACTCCGACCATGTCCGCTCAAGCCGTCCAGAACAAGCTCCACCGGGCTGACCGCTTAAAAGTCGAAGGACAAAACATCAAACTCGTCGCAGCGGGACGTCTGTACGATAAATACCGAGGAACCACGAACAAGGTGAAAACAAGAGACAACTACATCTGGGTTGAATCCGGAGTTTCCAGTTTTGGCAGAGTTGAATACCGTTTTCTGGTCGAAGGAAAAGGGAACATAAAACTCATCTATGACTCGCTGAAAGGTGGATACTACACGAAGTCCGTGACCTTGAAATAAACTGTTTTTCATTTCGGAAAATAAGAGATGTATTTATCTTGAGTTGAGCGGAATTCATTATCTCATCTAAGCTTCTTAAGGAGGAACACCCAAACTTTTTTCTCTATCTCTGCATCTTTTTCTCTATCTATTTAACCTGAATAATCGAATCCTTCACATCACCAAGGCATCTCCTTATCTTCTTTTTAAGTTTTAGTAATCCAACCTGGATTATTCACGAGTTGAGATTGCTGAGGAAGTCGTTGCGAGGAGAGAAGCGACAAAAGTATATATTTCTATTTTAGGTTTTGAAAATTTTCTTGAGTTTTTGCCTGAAAAGTAATCTTTTTAGTCTGGAAATTCGTATTATTTATTAAATGATAGGAATAAAGATCTTTTTTTCAATACGAAACTTTCGCTCTTTTGCCCCATCCTATCAATACACTTATCTTCAAGATTTGTGCCGTAAACATCTGTATGAATGCAAAGCAGATAAAGCAACCAACCATTCTGAGGGAGAATTTTTATGAGCAAAAAAGCATCATTCATTGTCATGCTCCTTGTTCCTGTACTGTTAGGGGCCGCTCATCCCAAGAATAAAGGTCCTGAGCCAGAACCACAAAAAACCGTTCAGGCTGTTCGAGCAAACGGACCGATCAGTATCGATGGCGTATTGAACGAAAGTGTCTGGCAGAAAGAAGGATACAGTGATTTCACCATGTCCGACCCAAACGACGGGGAGCAGCCCACTGAAAAAACCGAAGTCTGGATTGCGTATGACGAGAAAGCTCTGTATGTTGCCGCCCGTTTATATGATTCCGAACCCAAACTCATAAAATGCCGTTTAGGACGCCGGGATGATTTCGTGGATTCCGACTGGTTTATTTTTGCCGTAGACACGTATTATGACCGGCGTTCCGGATATCGTTTTGCTGTGAATCCTTCGGGTTCCATCGTCGACTGGACTCTGTACAATGATATTTATAAAGATAGCACATGGGATGGTGTATGGGATTGGAAAACCACGATCGATGAAAAAGGATGGATTGTTGAGATCAGGATTCCCTACAGCCAGCTTCGGTTCCCCAAGAAAAATGAATACGTTTGGGGAGTCGATTTTCGAAGACACGTCCTCCGTAAGAATGAGCAAGTTGGATATATCTGGGTTCCAAAAGAAGATACCGCTTATGTCTCCCGTTTTGCCAAACTCGTCGGAATCAGAGATATCCGCCCAGGGCGTCATATCGAACTTCTCCCCTACGCGGTGAGTCAGGGAGAATTCAGCCCTGAAGAACCAGGCAATCCCTTCGAAACAGGAAAAAATTTCCTGGCCACTACCGGACTCGACATGAAAATCGGTCTAAAGAGCAATCTCACTCTTGATGCCACTGTCAATCCGGATTTCGGACAGGTCGAGGTCGATCCTGCCGTGATCAACCTGAGTGCTTATGAAACATACTACAGCGAAAAAAGACCTTTTTTTATCGAGGGAATGAACATTTTTGATGAATTCGGTCGAGGAGGCAATGCTTTTAATACCAACATCAATTGGCCGAATCCGACCTTTTTCTACAGCCGCCGGATCGGACGGGCTCCCCAGGGCGATGTCACACAGAGCGGGTATGTGAACTATCCGGACAGGTCGACTATTTTAGGTGCATTTAAGCTCAGCGGAAAAATGGGAAAAGGGTGGAATTTGGGATTCATCAATGCTTTGACTGCCCGGGAATATGCGGAGATTGACTCTGTCGGCGATCGATTTCATGAGGAGGTAGCACCTCTATCATATTACGGTGTGCTGCGCGGCCAAAAGGAGTTCAGTGAAGGAGATAGGGGCATTGGCTTTTTAGCCACGTCAGTCATTCGAGATTTAAGGAAGGATACTCTTGCAGAGATTCTTAACGGAAAAGCTTTTAGTCTGGCCATCGATGGATGGACATTTCTGGATAAAAAGAAACAGTGGCTCATTACAGGTTGGTTTGGAGGCACTCGAGTTGAAGGGAGCCAGGAAGCCATTTTCAGCCTTCAGCACTCTTCACTCCATTATTATCAAAGGCCGGATGCCACTCATATTGAAGTCGACCCCAATGCAACCTCTCTCATGGGCTGGGGAGGTCGAGTAACCATAAATAAACAAAAAGGAAGATTCATACTCACTTCGTCCGTAGGCGCTTTATCCCCTGGATTTAATCCGAATGATGCGGGATTCCAATTCGGTTCTTCTGACCTCATAAACTATCATCTGCTTTTAGCCTACCAATGGCCTCATCCTGGAAAAATTTTCCGGAATCTGATTCTTTATGGAGGACCTTTCGGCAACTATGACTTTGGGGGGAACAAGATCTGGGAAGGTGTCCTGGTAAGCGCTGAAGGACAATTCCTGAACTACTGGAACTTTAACACGATGGTTGCGTACAATCCCAAAACGGTGAGCAAAACTCTGACAAGAGGAGGACCTCTTGCCCGCGTCCCGCAAGGATACCAAATCGATTTCGGAATAGGCACAGACAGCCGAAAGCCGGTTGTGCTTTCAGCAGTAACCAGTCTCTACAAAAGGCCTGAATGGTGGGGCAGTTATTCCTGGTTTGGAGGTCTATCTCTTCGCTGGAAGCCAAGAAGCAACATCAGTTTCTCTTTCGGTCCGGAATATGCTGTTGAGGAATCTCCCGCCCAATGGGTGAGAAGAGTGGACGACTCCTTGATGACAGAAACGTTTGGAGCCAGGTATATATTCGGTCATATCTTTCAAAAAGTACTCTCCGGAGCCATCCGACTCAATTGGACATTTACGCCCAAGCTGACACTCCAGCTGTATGTCCAACCATTCCTGGCTGTGGGGCAGTATGACGAATTCAAGGAACTGGCCCAATCCAGATCCTTTGATTACAACATTTACGGAGAAGGCAGCTCGGTGATTTCTTTGACTGACAACTATTACTATGTCGATCCCGATGGACCGGGCCCAGCCCCAGAATTTTCATTCAGCAATCCCGATTTTAACTATAAATCGTTCAGAGGCACTATGGTTCTTCGGTGGGAGTACATGCCTGGTTCATTAATCTACTTTGTCTGGACTCAGAATCGAGCAGATTTCGCCAATCCAGGAGATTTCAACCTCAGACGTGACCTTGGAGATTTATTTGCTGCACCAGGAGACAATATCTTCATGATCAAAATCTCTTACCGTTGGAACATCTGATTGAAAGCTGAGGAAAATCTCTAACCAAAAGGATTAAGGGATATTAAAAGAGTTCGTCCCATCCAACGACTCTCCCCTTTTGACTCATTCATGTATTCTAACTGTGCACTTTAGCTTGACGAAGACATAAGCTGCTTTCAGCCGGATAAATACCGTCTCTACTTTCCTCCAATCTGGATTGATTTAATGCGGAATGTCGGTGCTGTAAAGCTCCGGTTCAGGTCGAGGTCATTCCCAACCATATCGATACTGTTCAGCATCTCGAAGGCATTTCCAGCGACCGTCAATCCTTTGACTGGAAACGCAATCTTTCCGTTTTCCACCCAGAAGCCGGAGGCTCCTCCGCTGAAATTCCCATTCACAGGATTGATTCCGTAACCTGTCACACCTTTGAGCAGAAGCCCAACTTTTGTGGCCTTGACGATTTCACCCGGGGAGTCCTTCCCCGCGGCCATGAAGAAATTATGCGCGCCTATTCCAGGCAAACTCGTAAAACTTCCTCTGGAAGCGTTTCCTGTGCTTCTAACTCCAGCTCGCTTGGCCACTATAGTGTTGTACATGAAACCTTTGAGCACGCCTTTATCCACTATGATCCTCTTCTGAGTTGGCACTCCCTCTCCATCAAAGGGGACACTGCTCATTCCTTTTGGACGTGTTCCGTCGTCAATAAGAGTGACCAGCTCCGAAGCAATTTTTTGGTTCATCTTATCCCTGAGAAAACTGGCTCCCTGAAGGACACGTTCGCCGTTTATTGCGGACAAAATCCCTCCTAAAATGGCTCGGGCCACATCCGGGTCAAAAATAACAGATGCTTTCTGAGTATTGACCATCTGAGGGTCGAGCATTTCATACGCATCTTTCGCGGCTTTCTGAGCAATTTCTTCCGGAGGCTTTAAATCTGCAAAAAAGCGCCTCGAACAGGATTCTCCTCCAGTGGATTTCTGGTCCCCTTTTTCGGCGACGATTGAGACTCCAAAACCACAGCCCGATTCCTTGAAGTTTTTCAGAAGCCCGTTCGAATTAGCAAGAAAAACCTCTGCCTCTCCTTCTGAAAAGGAAGCTCCGGAGCTCTTGGTGATTCGGGAGTCTTTCATGGCCAGCTTTTCCACCTTTTTCGCCAGATCGATCTTTTTCTCCATCGGGATCTGACTTATCTGAGGATCATAAAGACCTTCAACTTTTGTTACACCTTTATCATCAGGAAGAACATTATTCTCGTCAGGAGTAGTATTCGCTGCAAACCGGACAGCGCTTTCAATGGCATTATCCAACGCCTTGTTCTCAAAATCATTGCAGCTGGAGAATGCCATTTTCCCCTGGACAAAGACTCGAAATCCAACTCCATGAGTTGCAGCTTCCTGCACTGTCTCGATATCTCCGTTTCGGACCTCTATACTGAGGTTGCGACCTGATTCAATGAAAACTTCTGCCTGGTCGGCACCTTTTTTCAAACACTTATTAACCAGTTCTTCAGATAATACTTTATAGTCCATGGTTATCTCCTTTCATTCGTTTCGCTCATCTTCTCGCTCTGCTTCCGCCCACGTTTATGCCGCGGATCCTGACTGTGGGCTGTCCGGCTGTCACTTCTGCGGCCTGGCCTTTCCCACAGATTCCTGGACCAAAATCGAGGTCATCTCCGACAGCGTCAATGTTTGAAATGACATCCAGGCAGTTACCGATTAGAGTGGCTCCTTTGACTGGGGAGGTTTTCTTCCCGTTCTCAATCATGTAAGCTTCTCGGCAAGTGAAATTGAACATTCCAGTGACTGGATTGACGCTTCCTCCACTCAAACTCTGCACGTACAAGCCGCTTTTTGTCGAGGCCAGAATATCTCCAGGTTTGTCCTTTCCCTTTTCGATAAAAGTGTTTGTCATCCGGGGTATTGGGAGGTAACGGAAGCTCTCACGCCTCCCGTTTCCTGTGCGTTCCATCTTCAGCTGTTTGGCCGAAAGGATATCGGTCATGAACTTCACGAGAACACCGTCTTTGATCAATACGTTCCGTTTCATCTGGGTTCCCTCATCGTCAAAATTTGTTGTTCCGCGGAAATTAGGCAGAGTTCCGTCGTCTACCATTGTGAAAACATCACTGGCTACTTTTTGGCCGAGTTTCCCGGCGAATGCCCCGGTTTTTCGGGCAATAATGTCTCCTTCCAGAGGATGACCCACTGCCTCATGAACGAGTACTCCTCCCCAACCATTCTGCATGACTATATCCATTATTCCCGCAGGAGCATCTTTGGCCTCAAGCATGGCAATGGATTCTCTGGCGCATGTCCGTGCCACCTCTTCAGGTGTGACGTCATCAAACATCTCAAAGCCGGAGTGACGGCTGAGCCTCTCTCGTCCCATATGCCGGGTGTTGTTTCCCACACCCAAAGTCTGGACGATGAAGAACAGCAAAGGCAGCTCATCGCTCAGCAGGAGTCCTTCGCTGTTGGCAATGGTTCTCCCCCGGATTTCATCGTAATAGCTGATGGAAGCCATCTGGATTCTCGAATCATAATCCAGAGCAGCCTGATTAGATCGTTTCATCACGTCAATTCTCTTCCCATCTGCGATATCTTCGAGAGGAAGCCTGACTGTAACGTAAGATTCCCGGCTTTCTTTTTTCACATTGACAGGCCCGACTGGTTTGCCTTCAGTGGCGACAAATGAAGCAATTTCTGCGGCCCTCATCAGCTTCTCATCCGTGATTTCATCCGTGTAGGCGAATCCGGTTTTATCTCCGGATATGACACGAACTCCCGCACCCTGGCTTATCCCGAAAACAGCACTCTTGAATTTGGACTCCTCCATCAGTATACTCCGGGATATCCTGTTCTCGACATAAACATCCGCAAATTCTCCTCCCTTTTCAAGGGCTCGGGCAATGACTCGGCTATAGTTCAATTGGGGCTGGGCACTTTTACAGGACACCAGCTGCATCAACAGAGAAGGTGTTGCAGCAAGGGCAATCCCTCCCTTGATGCCTGTTTCGAGGAATTTACGACGCGGAATTTCATCGACAAAAAACTTTTTTAGCTTCATGTTTTACCTCTTATTGAATGAAATTTTTCGATATTATATCTCACTTAAAATAATTAAGCAAAATGAGTGTTTTTAATTCATGCGCCCTGAATATGGTGCCGGCAGATTTCATGAATAATTCAGGGTACGTGAGTAATTCACGAGTCGAGGTTGCCGTGGACTCTGTTGAGAAGAGCGTAGCGAATGTGGCAATCTCAACCATGTGTCATTGCGAGGAACGAAGTGACGTGGCAATCTCATTAAGAGAAATTTTAAATATGAGATCGCCACGCTTTGCTCGCGGTGACAATTTTTTAAATCTAAGGTCGTGAGATCGGCTCGCCCGAAGGGGGAAAGATGCTGGCTTAAAGAAAATGGGGACTGTCCCTTTCAGTCCTTATTTTAAGAAGAGAGGGATTGTCCCCTTTTTAGAATAATGTACTAGGTGTCAGCAGATTTCATGAATAATTCAGGAAAATATTCTATTCCCTATAGATTGAAAGCTTGATGTTCTTTTTCTCTAAGCTTGTCCCCATGGATCTATCGAGCTGAGCTAACGAAAGATTATAGTCTATGACGGCTCTGAGTTCAGCGCTCCGCGCATTAGCTAAATCTCTCTGGTACTGAAGAACAACATAGTTAGTGGTCAAACCAACTTTTAATTTTTTTTCTTCGGCATCGAGTTTCTGTTCTGCCAGTTCGCGGGCGACCCTGTAGGCCTGAAGGCGCTTATAATCCGTTTGGACTGCTCTCACAGCATTTTTGATTTCGAGTACGACCTGCTGCTCCTGATTTTCGAGTCTCAATGTCGTCTGTTTGAGATCAACCCTTGCCCGGGCCTGCTGTGCCCGAGTGAAAATTGTATTAAGAGGGATACTGAGCGTGAGACCCACTGTCCAGTTTTCGTATCTCAATCCAAGTGCATCTTTGAGAGCCTCAGACGATCCGCCTGGAATGATATCAATCGGAGGGCCGAAGGGATCAAGCGGATCATAGATTAGCTGAGTTCCTGATACACCCGGACTCCAGTAATTCGCGTTGAGATTTAAGTCTGGTAAAAGCTGGTTCTTGGCATAACTCAAGTTGAGTTCTTTGCTTTCTATATCCACTTTTGTGGCCTGCAAATCCGGTCTTTTGTGCAAGGCTGTGGCCAGTGCTTCTTCAAAACTCACTTCCCTTAACGTGAAATTGGGTTTATCCACAGGAAGTATCTCTATATCTACGTCCTCTCCCTCGCCTGCAAGGTTGATGACTGTTTTGAGTTGATCCTCATTGTTCTTGACCATGGCTTCTGCCTGAAGGATATCTGCTTCGCGCGTGGCGACTTCAGACTGAGCGCTCAGGATTTCAATCGGGGCGAGAGTACCAACTTCGACCTCTCTCTTATTTTTAATCAACAGGTCGCGGGCCAATTCTAAAGACTGCTTCTTCACTTCCAAGTCTTCTCTACTATGGACAAGGTTCCAGTATGCGCTCTCCACTTCGTAAATTGTATCCATGAGAATCCTCTTGAACTGATTTTCGGACATTTCCCTGTTTTTCCTGGCGATGATGATTTCGTTGCGATTGATTTTAAACCCAAAATTCCTTAAAAGCGGCTGATTGAAGGAAAATCTCAAAGTACTTCCAAACCGGGGATTGACTGATAAGAATTTCTGGTTTGTTTCACTTTTGTAAGAAGAGAGAGTAATCGTGAAGTTCCCTCCCGTTGGAATGATCTGCGATAACCTGGCCGAATAATCATAATAATCACTAGTTACTGTTTCATCGGCCTCAATAAAAGAAAAAGAGGGTGAGTTTGTGTTTTGGAGGTTATACCCGAAAGAAAGATCGGGCAGGAATCTCTCTTTTGCAAGAGAGACAGAGGTATCTGCCAGTTCCGGGCTTAACATCTCAATTGCGACATTCAGGTTGTCTCTCATGGCTTTCAGGATACAGTCTTCAAGAGATAAAGATTTTTTTGTCTCCTGCGCTTGAAGGCCAACAAAAAGCAAAAATACAGCTACAAAACAAAGGGTTTTTTTGTGTTTCAGCATTTTAAGCCTCCCTATAGTTATATTGACACACTGTATCTCCCATCAGTTTTCGGTTTGATTTTTCAAGCTGAGAGGGGATTGAAAATATTTTATTTCATTCTCTGATCTATCTTTTTGACTCACTCGTCAACAACCCATCCGTCCAGAAGGTTAATTATCCTGCGACTGTATGATGCGTTTTTCTCAGAATGCGTGACCTGAAGAATCGTGGTTCCGTGTTCATTCAGTTCTTTGAACAGCTCCATAATCTCTTCGCCTTCTTTCGTATTCAGATTGCCTGTCGGCTCATCCGCAAGAATGAGCCTGGGCTCTGTGATGACAGCCCTGGCCACCGCGACTTTCTGCTGCTGTCCTCCTGATAGCTGATTGGGGAAGAGGTCTTTTTTTGCCACGATACGAAACCTGTCCAGCATATCCGCCACTTTCCCCTTTCTCTCCGAGCCTTTTACCTTTTTATACAAGAGTGGGGTTTCCAGGTTCTCATAGACCGTAAGGTCATCAATGAGATGATAGCTCTGGAAAACAAAACCGATATGATTTTTATGAAGTTCTGTGAGTTGTTTTTCAGTCAATATGTGGACTTTTTTATCATAAAAATAATATTCCCCACTCGAAGGGGCATCCAACATCCCGAGAATGTACAGGAGTGTTGATTTTCCAGCCCCAGAAGGCCCCATGATGGTCACGAATTCACCTTCCTCAACCTCAAAGTCGATATTCCGCAGGGCGAATGTCTTCACATACCCGGTTGAGTAATATTTTGTGATGTCTACGAGTCTAATCATGTTCTTCCTCCAATTTATTGTTTACTTTTATTCATACCTCAAAGTATCCACAGGATTGGCCAATGAAACTTTCATGGCCTGGTAACTGACCGTCAAAAGTGCGACTAGAAGGGCCAAAACCGCAGATTGTATAAATATCAAAGGTCCAATGTTTATGCGGTAGGCAAAATTCTGAAGCCAGCGGTTCATGGCATAATAAGCAACCGGCCAGGCAATTATGTTTGCCAGGAGGACCCATTTGGTGAATTCTTTGGAAAGAAGAAGCACGATTCCTGCGGCTGAGGCGCCGAGGACTTTTCGGATTCCCATTTCTTTGGTGCGCTGCAGAGCTTCAAAAGCAGCCAGGCCGAATAATCCCAGACAGGCAATGAATATGGCCAGAAAAGTCACGACAGTAAAGATCTTACCCAATCTCATCTCCGCTTTATACAAATTATCAAAATCTTCATCCAAAAAAGAATATTGAAAAGTCTGGCCTGGAACGAGTGCCTGCCACTTCGCTTTTAAAAAATCAAGAGAGCGAGAAAAATCGGTGGGACTGATCCGTACAGAAATGTACTGGAATAATTTGGGATAGATATAGAGTGCAGCCGGTTCGATTTTCTGATGCAAGGGCCTGAAATGAAAATCTTTCACCACACCGATGACAGGCCCTTTATTCATTATCTCCAGTTCTTTCCCGACTGGCGACTCCCATCCAATTTCTTTGACTGCGGATTCGTTGAGGATATACGCATGGTCGATATCGCTCGGGAAACGTTTTGAAAAATTTCTCCCGGCGACAAGCTCGATTCCGAATGTCTCTATAAAGGCATGGTCCACCACAAGCCAGCGGATCATGGGATTCTCGCTCTCGCTCATGCCTTCATACCGGTAATTTTGATACATAGTCGCTTTTCCAGGAAAAAAATTTGAAACAGAAACATTCAACACACTGGAACTTTGCAAGAACTCATTCTTGATCGTCTCCAGCTTTCCCAACACATCCTTGTCATAAATGGGGAGGGTCACGACATGCTCTTTGTCCAGGCCCAAATTCCTATTTCTCATATAGTTCAACTGAGAAAACACGATGAACGTACTGACAAGAAACAAGATAGATATGGCAAATTGGCCGACGATCAAAGTCTTTCTCAGGGCAGAGCCTTTTGAGCTGGCTTTGAACATTCCTCTCAGAGCGCTAACGGGCTTGAGTGTGGAGATAAAGAAGGCCGGAAAAATTCCTGAAGCAAATCCCACGAAAAGGATTATGAAGGCTAATACGGGCACTAAAAATATGTTGTCAAAATAATGAACAGCCAACTTTTTTCCGGAGAGAGAGTTGAATAGTGGTAAAAATAATTCTGCGAGCATCACGGAAAGAGGCAAGGCGATAAAGGAGAACAGGAATGTCTCCCCCAAGAACTGCTTGATCAACTGCGGCCGTGTGGCTCCGATGACTTTCCGCAATCCGACTTCTTTGGCCCGAATGGCATACCTGGCAGTTGAAAGATTGATATAGTTCAGACAGGCAATGAGGAGGATGAATACAGCAATGGCCGAAAAGATATAGATGATTCCCATGCTGCTGTTTGGCCCGATCTCTCCCCTTAAGTTGGAGTAGAGATGAATTCGAGTCAAGGCCTGAAGCGGGTAGGATGTCTTGTACACATACCTTGAATCTTTCCCCCTGTGTTTTTCAACAAATGGAGGTATTTTTTCTTCGAATTCATCAGGAGAAAAATTTTCAGAGACCAGGATGTACGTCCAATAATTGGAAATTCCCCACTGGTCAAAATGACTCGATGCATAATCGGAAAAAAGGCCCAGAAAACGGAATCGAAAATGAGAATTTTGTGGGATATCTTTAAAAATCCCTGTAATCCTGTAATCACGCTGCTCGCCCAAAGTGATTATTTTTCCTAATGGGTCTTCATCGCCAAAATACTTCCGGCTCATTTCTTCAGAGATAACGATGGAATACGGTTCCTTGAGCGCATTTTTCGGATTCCCTTTGACCAAAGGGAAGGAAAAGACATCAAAGACCTCAGGGTCTGTGAAATAGACTTGTTCCACGAAACGCTTATTCTGATAACTGACTACGAATCCGTTCCGGGCAAACCGTACGGCTTTTTCGATTTCAGGAAATTCATTCACCAGAGCTGGCCCGACTGGAGCTGATGTCCAGCCGAAACGTCTTGTCTTGCCTTCCGCTTCATACTGGGAAATCACTCTGTATATCCGGTCTGCCTTGTCATGATAACGGTCATAGCTCAGCTCATCCCGCACCCAGAGAAAGAGCAGCAGACAGGCCGCAATTCCTATTGCCAGGCCAGCAATGTTGATGAAAGAATATCCTTTATGCTTCCGGATATTCCTCAGAGCTATTTTCAGGTAATTTCTAAACATTCTGATCTCTGGTCAATAGATTCTAGCCGCTCACCTTTTTCATGCATAAATATAAGGTGTCCCTTTGGGTAACGCCCCTCTTTACTTTGGTTTTATTTTGTATAAGACTTGACCGAGATAACCGGCATCATTGATCTCGGCTATGTACAATCCTCGCTGGAGATGGGCCTGCCTTTTCAGCATAGGCTCGGAAAGGCTCTCCAGAAGTGCAGAAGCCGTCCAATCCTGACCGTTATTGCTCAAAAGGACCGGCTCGTTATCTTCGACCAATTTTAGCAAAATTTCCTTTAACAGCATGAGTCCCTCCATTCAAATAAGTGGATACCTTCCACAAAAGGATATTCAAATCTCAAGCTTCTCATCACGTTTCACTCGAAAAAACCAGCGAATAAAACATTGTTCCCTCGAATGCCTCTTTTCATATACAACCAAGGAAAAAGAAAAACAGTAGAATCAAAAACAATATTATGAAAATGGCTTTATTCATTTTCATGGTCCTCCCCTATTATTCATACCTCAATAATGCAACTTTTAAATAATTTCTAAACATGATTTACTTTTTTTGTAGCCCCCTTGAAGTTTTTCCATTTTTTTTCGAAACATGATCGGGATATTCTTGTCTGTGGGAATTCCGATTTGAACCAACTGCCAATCTTTATCATGCTCTTTGATGACTCGTTTTAGCACATCCACCTTATCGGAGGATGCTCCGTCATAATCCTCCCATTCGATGATCTCCACTCTATAATGCATTGTTCGCTTCTTCCCGTTGATCTTCACATCAATGTCAATGTTTTGTTCTGCCTCAAAGGAAGGTATCTGAAGGACGACTTCTCTCATTTTATTCCTCCTTTATCCTTGTCAAAGTCCTCAGCAAGAGAAAATTTACGCGGCTTGATGGACTTTGTTTATGCTAAATTTTGAATTCTTTCTGGATGTTTTCAGATACGATGTGCCCGTCAAAGAGATGAATGATTCGATGGCTGTATTCAGCATAAGCGGGGGAATGCGTGACTATGACTATCGTTGTCCCCACCTCATGCAATTCTCCCAATATTTTCATCACTTCTTCGCCATGGGCTGAATCCAGGTTTCCTGTCGGCTCATCAGCCAGGATCAATTTGGGCTTGGCCACAACTGCTCTGGCCACTGCCACTCGCTGCTGCTGACCGCCAGATAGCTGCTGGGGGAAATGATTCTTCCGGGCCATGATTTCCATCTGTTCCAGAACATCACTGACTCTCTTTTTCCTTTCCGCAGATGAGTAGCCAAGATAAAGAAGTGGAAGCTCGACGTTTTCGAAAACAGTCAATTCATCGATGAGGTTAAAACTCTGGAATACGAAGCCAATGTTGGATTTCCGGAGGTTCGCCCTCTGTCTTTCTGAGTATCCGGCCACTTCTTCTCCGAGGAAGAAATATTCACCGCTGGAGGCCCTATCGATCATGCCTAATACATTCAAGAGCGTCGACTTTCCGCATCCTGATGGTCCCATGATTGCGACGTATTCTCCTTCTCTGACTTCAAGGTTCACGTTGTTCAACGCAGTCGTCTCAACCTCTTCCGTCGTGTAAAGCTTCTTAAGGTTTTTGGTTTTTATCATTTAAATCCTCCTTTAATTTTTAGAATTTTCATTCTGATTTATAACTAAATTTCTGTATTCGCTTGCATTATTTCAGGATTAATCTTTCCATATTGCCGAAGCTTTCATATGATGAAGTGATCACCCGTTCCCCGGGTTCCAATCCTTCAAGCACCTCATAAAAATCGGGATTGTACCTGTTCACTTTAATTCTTCGTTTCGTTGCGATATTCTCTGATTCATCCAGTACATACACCCAATTTCCACCTGTTGTTTGTTCAAAACCTCCTCTTGGCAAAAGAAGAGATTCAGAAATATCGCCTAATTCCAGCTTGATATGGAGCGTAAGTCCCCGTCTTATCCCTCCGGGCTCCTTTTCCAAAAATTCCATATCCACTTCAAACCTGTTATCCCGCACCTCCGGATAAATTTGTTTGACCACCAGCTTTCCCGTCTGACCTGCAAATTCATACTGGCCGGTTCGGTCTTTCTCAATCCGAGCGATATAGTGCTCATCTATTCCGGCTCTGACTTTAAATCCTTCTAATACATCGATCTGTCCCAATGCCTGACCTGGATTCTTAGATTCGCCGATTTCAGCCTCTAGCCTGGTGAGATGTCCGGAGATAGGTGCCTTTATGATCAGATTATCCTGTTTCTGTTTGAGGACAACGAGGTTTGATTCCATCCGTTCCAATGAGTCTTCCAGCGCGTCGATTTGCGCCTGACGAAACTTGAGGTCACTTTTCTGGCTCTCAACGGTCAATTCCTTCAACCTGACCAAATACTCGTACTGATCTTTGGCAAGTTCAAACTCATGCTGGGCTATCAAATCATCCTTGACGAGCTCGTTGTAACGTTCATAAACGCGTTTCTGTTGTTGAAGCCTACTCTCAATATCCGCAAGTTCCTGGGATAATCGCAGTCGATACTGTTCCATGGAAAGTCTTGTGCTCCGCAGGTTATCGCTTGCCCGGAATAACTCAGCCTCTCTCCACATGATATCGATAATGAGATTGGTGTTGGCCAGCTTAAGTATCTCATCTCCTTTCTCGACCATTGTCCCGGCGACCACATAAATCTCCTCTACCCGTCCTCCTTCATCAGCCGTTAAAAAATGTTGATAGATCGGAAGGACAGTTCCGACCACAGGGATGTATTCCTGAAAAGGACCTCTTTCCACAGTGGAAATAGTCAACCTCTCCGCTCTAACGTTGAGCGTAGATTTGCTCATTTTGAAAAGAAGCACATAAAGTACGACGATGATGAATATTCCTGCAACTGCATATGTGGCAATTTTTTTGGGGGTCCATTTCTTCTTCTTGATTTTACGATCCATTCCCATTTTTATCCTCCATGCTTAACATCTCTTCAATCTCTTCAGCTTGAAATGTCAAACTCATACTGAAATTTCTGTGCATTTCTACTCCTATGAGCTTAATTAGCAATAAATGTGCCATTATTGATTTTACGGAGAGAATGACTAAACGGTTGCCAAAATCCATGAAAAAAGTGTTCGGTGGTATGACAGAACATGTACGGTATCGGACAGTTCTTTCCGGATTTAACAAGTGGTATAGAACAGATTCATTCAGGAAAAAGAGAGAAAAGTTCATTTTTAATCAAAAGGGCACGTATTTTGCAGGTTCAATACAAGAAACAGAGATGATTAAAAGTGCTAGAAAAGATTTTAGTATTTTCTTTTGGTATAATAATTTCAATGATGAAGGATTAAACTCATGGATAAAAAGACAGGAAAAATTCTCATAGTCGATGATGATGAAGATATCCTCCAGGCGGCACGACTTCTTCTCAAAAAACATGTTGGCCAGGTAGACACAGAAATAAATCCGAAAATCATCCCCTCTCTCATGAAAAATGATGGATACGATGTGATTCTCCTGGATATGAATTTCGCAAAAGGAGCCACGAGCGGAAAAGAAGGCTTCGAGTGGTTAAACAAGATTCTCGAAGTCGACCCGGCTGCGGTGATCGTCCCGATCACAGCTTTTGGAGATGTTTCAATGGCTGTCCGGGCCATAAAAGAGGGAGCGACTGATTTCGTCCTCAAGCCGTGGCAGAACGAGAAGCTCATCGCCACTGTTTCCGCGGCCATTCATTTAAGGCGTTCCCGAATCGAAGCGGACAATCTCCGTTCCCGTCAAAAACAGCTCAGCGCAGACCTCGACCAGCCCTTTCACGATTTCATCGGCCAGAGTCCGGCGATGGAAAAAGTGTTCGTTTCCATCCAAAAAGTGGCCAAGACAGATGCGAATGTACTGATACTCGGAGAGAACGGAACAGGAAAAGAATTGGTTGCCCGTGAATTGCATCGCCAGTCACAGCGTGCCGATGAAGTTTTTATCAGTGTGGATATGGGCGCAGTGAGCGAAACTCTTTTCGAGAGCGAACTCTTCGGTCACGTGAAGGGTGCGTTCACGGATGCACGAGAAGACCGGGCGGGACGTTTTGAGATTGCTTCTGGAGGAACTCTTTTTCTCGATGAAATCTGTAATCTTCCTTTAACACTCCAGGCAAAGCTGCTGACAGTCCTGGAGAACCGCATGGTCATACGCCTGGGTTCCAATAAACATATCCCCATTGATGTCCGACTTATCTGTGCCACTAACCTGCCTGTTCATGAACTGGTTGCGGAAAATAAATTTCGCCAGGACCTGCTGTATAGAATCAACACTGTCGAAATTCATATGCCCTCTTTAAAAGAACGGATAGAAGATATTCCCTTGTTGGTGAATCACTTCCTTAAAATTTACTGTAAAAAATACAACAAACCGTTGAAAAGAGTGAGCCCTGCGACTTTAAAACGAGTGGAGAAATATCGTTGGCCGGGGAATGTCAGAGAACTCCAGCATGCGATAGAGCGGGCAATTATCATGAGTGATTCCACAACGCTTCAACCTTCGGACTTTTTCTTCCCTTCTATCGAAGCTAAAGAAGACGGCATGGTTTTTGATGATTTCAATCTTGAGGAGATTGAAAAAATGGTCATCCGGAAAGCTCTCAGCAAACACGGTGGCAATATCAGCCATGCGGCCAAAGAGCTGGGGCTATCCCGCACGTCATTATACCGAAGATTTGAAAAATATGGTCTTTAATCGATTTAGAATCAGCTGCATCATCCGAGTTCTCTTTATCGGAGCGACAACTTGCCTTTTTTTCTACCTCCTTTTCCGAACAAATTTATACACGGCTCTTATTATTCTCGGGGCCATGATTCTGTATCAAATCTACGGCCTTATCCATTATGTTGAAAAGACAAACAGAGATTTAGCTCGTTTCTTCCAATCCATCAAATACGAAGACTTCTCTCAGACTTTCATGGAGAAAAGACTTGGCTCATCCTTTAATGAGCTGAAAGAAGCGTTCACGGAAGTCATGAATGCCTTCCGAAAAACACGAGCTGACAAGGAGGAACACTTCCGGTATTTACAGACCGTTGTCCAGCATGTGGGCATAGGTTTGATTGCTTTTCAACCGGATGGGCATGTCGAGTTGATAAACACTGCCGCCAAACGCCTTCTTAGAATCCCGCGGCTCAAAAACATAAAATCCCTCGAGTCTCTCAGCAAAAATCTAGTGGATACAATGCTGCGTCTGAGATCCAGAGAAAACGCTTTGGTTAAAGTCGAAGATGAGAGCGAATTGCTCCATTTAGCTCTCTATGCCACAGAATTCAAACTGAGAGGGCTGAATTACTCATTGGTTTCCATACAGAATATCCAGAGCGAACTGGAAGAAAAAGAAATGGAAGCCTGGCAGAAGCTCATAAGAGTGCTCACTCATGAAATCATGAACTCGATCACACCCATAGCCTCCCTGACCTCTACGATCAGTGGGCTGATCAAGGATTCGTACGGCAAAAAAATCAAAAGCGATAAATTTCATGATGAAGCATTCAAAGATATCCAGCAAGCGCTTCAGACTATCCAGAAACGAAGCCAGGGACTGCTTCATTTTGTGGATGCCTACAGAAATTTGGCTCTGATTCCCAAGCCTAACTTTCAAATTTTCCCCATAAAGGAACTTTTCGACCGAGTCCGGAAGCTTATGCAGTCCAATATCGAGAAGAATTCAATCCGATTCAAGGTTCAAGTTGAACCGGAGACGCTTGAGCTCACTGCAGACCCTGAACTCATCGAACAGGTTTTGATCAATCTTATGTTGAATGCCTTTCAAGCCGTGGAAAAGCAAAAAAAAGCTCAGATAGAGCTCAATGCCCTTATGGATGGAAGGGGAAGGATCATCATCCAGGTTGTGGATAATGGCCCAGGAATTCCAGACGAAAACCTGGAGAAAATATTCATTCCTTTTTTTTCAACAAAGGGAGATGGCTCAGGCATCGGTCTCAGCCTGTCTCGACAGATCATGCGCTTGCATCATGGTTCAATCGGTGTCCATTCTGATTCGGACGCAAAAACAGTTTTTACATTAAGATTTTAAATCCCGAATTGTTGGCTCCCCTTTGACTAGACAATCATTTTCACAATAAAAAATAGGTGGAAGAATACTCCTTTAAAAAGCCACGGCCTCTTTTTTAGAAATGCTAAATCCTTTGATATCGCGCTCGCTATTTCCCTGACTATTGATTTGTCGGATACAAGATCATTATTCATACCGGAGGGCGCAGGCTGGATTTATGAAAGAAGCTTTAACCGATTGATACGCCACAGATAACAAAGTAATAATTACTGCTAGAAAGCTAGCGAATAAAAATATTCCAATGCTCAAATCAATCCTGTAGGCAAAATTCTGAAGCCATCTGTGAGTCATATAATAGGCCACCGGCCAGGCAACGATGTTTGAAAGAATGACCAGCTTCGTGAATTCTTTTGAAAGGAGAACCGCGATGCTCATTGAAGTGGCACCGAGCACTTTCCTGATTCCGATTTCCTTTGTTCTTTGTTCTGTTATGTATGAGGCAAGGCCAAACACTCCGAGACTAGCTATAAGTATGGACAATAAAGTGAATATCCCAGAGACTCTGCCCATCCTCATTTCTGCAGCATACATCCTGTTCAACTGCTCATCCAGGAAAAAGAACTCAAAGGGAATACTTGGAAAAAATCTTTCCCATATATTTCCTATCTCTTCCATAAGATAAAATATATTCTGGGTTCTGATTTTTATCGTCACGTAGCTGAAACCGCTTCTCTCAGGAAGCATGTGTAGAATAACAGGCTCTATCTTCTGATGGAGCGACTTGAAATGGAAGTTCTTCACCATGCCGATGACTTGTCCTTTATTGTTCCGATCGCCCTTCCAAATTAGGCGCTTACCCACAATTGAATCCCAGCCAAATTCCTCTGCTGCTGCCTCATTGATGATGTAGGCATCCTCTACGTCTGTACCAAAATCTCTCGAGAAGTTCCTCCCCTCTTTTAGTTCTATTCCCATGGTGGGGATGAAATCGTGGTCCACGAATATGGAATACCTGGGCGCCCATTCATTGCCTTCTGGCAGAAAACCCCTTCTGCCAAGGGTTTTTCCAGGCAGACTGCTTGACCGACCCACGCTCATTACCTCAGGGTGTTGGAGGAGATTATCCTTGACCGAATCAAATTCAAGAATTGTTTTTACGTCTCTCACTGGAATGCCGATCACATTTTCTTTATCAAAACCAAGATTCCTGCTCATGCAGTATTTGAGCTGATTTCTAGCGGATAGAGTGCCAATAATCAACAAGATGGATATAGCAAACTGGATGACCACAAGCGTTTTTCTGAAGTGAACTCTGCTCACACGAGGATATAATTTTCCTCGTAAAGAATGCAAAGGTTGGAAGGTAGAGAGGAACAGGGCTGGATAGATGCCAGCAGCAAAACCTAAAATGAGCGATGCAGCAAGTAAAAGCCCCAGGATGTATAAAAGATTATCAGAGTCTACGGCGAAATCACTGCCAGCAAGGGAGTTAAGAACAGGAAGCATTAGGGAAGCTAACAGTAAAGCAATCACGAGTGCGATAAACAGGAGAATGATGGATTCGCCTAGAAACTGTTGGATAAGCTGTATCCGGGTCGCTCCGACTATCTTGCGTGTACCTACTTCTTTGGCCTTGTTTGCAGCCCGTGCAGTGGTGAGGTTCATGTAGTTGATACAAGCAATAATCAGTATAAAAAAAGCAATGGCGGAAAAAATATAAACATAGGCAACATCACTATTGGAAGTAGAAATGTCGTAACTGAAATTGCCTGAATAAAGATGGACCTTTCTCAATGGCTGCAGGTATAAATCAAAATCGGTTATTTTTGTGTTGAAATGTCTCTCCAGGAAAGGCACGAATTTTTTTTCTAATTCAGCGGAAGATACCCCTTCGCTCAGGAGAAGATAGCCGTAAAAATTATGAGACCTCCAGTTGTTGAGCATATCGTAAGCTACATTCCTGAACTCTGGGCTTTCCAAGGTATCCAACGAGATGAGAAACTTAAACCGGAAATGGGAATTAGCAGGGATAGCCTGAATGACTCCAGTGATTTTTGTCTGGACTCCATGAATAGACAATACCTTGCCCAGTGGATTGGAATGCCCAAAGTACTTTTGAGCCATTTCTTTGGAGATGATTGCGGAACAGGGCTCAATGAGGCCATCTTTCTGATGACCCTGGACAAGCGGGAAGGTAAAGACATCAAGAATTTCGGAATCTGCGAAGAAAACATCTTCTTCAAAAAAAGTTTTATCCTCATAGGATATTTTCCATTTTTCAATCCAGGAAGGATGAAATATCCTGACCACACGCATAATCTCGGGGAATTCCTCAGATAGGGTGGGCGCTAAAGGGGCTGGAATGGTAGCGCTGTTTTGTTTTTTTCCGCTTTCAGTCTCTATTTCTATAATCCTGTAGATGTTATCTGCTTTTTCATGAAAGTCATCGTAACTCAGCTCAAAATGGATGTACAAGGCTATAAGGATACAGCAAGTCAAGCCCACAGAAAGCCCTGTGATGTTGATGAAGGAATAAATTTTTTGGCGCTTCAAATTCCTTAAGGCTGTTTTAAAATAATTTTTTAACATGACAACCCCCCAATAAAATGAATCAGCTAAAAAAGAAGGAATAGACTTAAGAATTTGCTTCCACAACCATATCTTCGCGGTACGGATTCCGATCTGCTCCGAAATTCCGGTATAAATCTCCTCAAAGTCTCCCAGCGCAGAGTACCGTACCTCCCTGTTGATGACGTGCTCAAGAAGCCAGCCCCCCAATCGTGGGAGGCTGTGTTTGTTCAAGCTCATAAGAATTACTCGCGTTCAAATTCTAATGAGGGAATCCCAACCCACATCGAATCATGAACCTTTTTAATTTCCAGCAATGCTTTTTTTCCTTTGGGTGTGATTTCGTAATAGATTTTGCTCCTTCCTCCCCTTTCAGGGAGAGGATCGCCTTTGATCGTTTTCACCAAACCCTTTTTCTCAACTCTGTGCAGTGGCGCATAAACGGCACCAATAGACCAATGTTTGTTTGTAATCTTAGATACTTGCTTCCGAATCGTGACTCCATAAGCATTTCCCTGGAGTTTCCAGATCGAAAGCAGCACTATTTCTTCTGACCTGGATAACAATTTCATGGTTACCTCATTTCACTATTTGTATACGAAAATAGAATAAATAAAGTTCACAAAAAAGTCAAATTTCTTCTACTTTTGAATACAAATATCACAAAATTGGGCTCATTTTCCAAGAAGGAGACATTTTATCCCTGTTCTTTCCTTATGAACTCATCTACTCCTCTCAAAGATAGATTTTGCCTTGCCTTTACTTTTGTGTTATAAACACGCAGAACCGATTTAAATATCAACTCTTATAATGAGTATAAAAACAACACAGAAAGAAATGAAAAAAAAAGGAGTCAACTATGTCGGAAATGATATCTTTTTGTGGTCTGAACTGTGGAGAGTGTGGAGCTTTTTTGGCAACTCGAGACGATGATGACCAAAAGCGAGCCGAAGTGGCTGAACTCTGGTCGAAGGAATACAAAGCAGACCTTAAGCCTGAGGATATCAACTGTGAAGGATGTATATCACGAAGCGATAATGTGTTCAATTACACCAAAATATGCGAGATCCGTAAATGTGGAATGGAAAAAGGCGTTGAAAACTGTGCTCATTGTGGTGATTATGCCTGCGAAAAGCTGGAGAAATTCTTTGAAATGGTTCCTGATGCAAAGAACCGACTGGATGAGATAAGAAGCAACCTTTAGTTGTTACAGAGAGAGGACATCCTCAACACGATAGTCAAAAAAAGACTTCTTTCTCTCCATATCTAGATAATCATCAAAGAGAAATTGAGGGATTTTCTTGTTCTCAACGATTTTGCTGGTGTCAATAAGGCTGGATTAAATACTGGATAGACTGGCTATCCTTTTCTTATTTATACCCTGAAAAAAACATCTGAGCCAGGAATCCGGCAATCGGGGGAAAGAAAAAAGTACATGCCAAACGAATAAAAGTAAACTTCCATCCCATTACTCCTATCTCCATGGGCAGCCGTGAAACCGCCCACAGCGACCACGCTGTTAAAAAGGCGACCATCGTTCCAATGCCGGCCCCTGCACGCAAAAATCCAGCCGCAAGCGGTAAGCTCACGTAAGGTCCTCCGGGAGTGATCCCGCCGGCAACAGTCCCGATGAGAATCCCCCGAATTCCTGACTCCTCCCCTATCCACTTTGACAGGAGTTCCTGAGGCAAGAGAGCCTGAATCATCCCTGCCATGATAAAGGCAAAAATCAACATGGGAAGAATATCAACCGTCATTTTCATGGCGGATTTCAATCCGACGATATGCTGGCCTTCTCCTTTAGAATATCCGATTATAAGGAGAATCACGGCAAGAAGAGCCATGATGAGTGTTGGAATGAGCATATTGGCAATCCTCCTCTTTTTTTTCATTTTAAGTTGAATCGAATCCTTGAGTGATAATTATAAAAAAATTTAGGTTAAATTCTCAGACAACCGCTACCCACAAGACGTTATGCTTTTGTCTGTATTTTTGATCCACGCTTCCCAGTTGCCATACCTTGGGAAGTGGAGGAATACGAGTATGAATGATAAGCCGGCTAACTGATAAAAATCCCTGATAGAGCCGGCCAGTAAGAAAAGAAGAAGGCCCAATAGTGCAGGCACCTCGCAGAGAGCTGCAGTAATCACCGCAGAACGAAAAAGCTTACGAATGATACTTTGAGTATCATCGGCTGATGATTTTCGTAAAGTCAGATTTCTTAAGACTCTGATGACAAAAATATTGATCACTACGATTCCGTAGAATAGATACCGAATGACAGAAATATCCGACATCCCTCCGAAACCCGTGAACGGAGCGAATTTTCTTCTTATGATTTCAATC